>Ga0209594_1000055_pt1 | contig 92867 bp, 86 predicted proteins | sample AshMeaCrysSpring_FD_184126 | JGI IMG/M metagenome (GOLD analysis project Ga0209594, IMG submission 184126) | Groundwater microbial communities from Big Spring, Nevada to study Microbial Dark Matter (Phase II) - Ash Meadows Crystal Spring... | ecosystem: Environmental > Aquatic > Deep subsurface...
CTACGGGCAGGGGGCAGGCGGTACCCCCACAGCCAGTGCCGTCCTGGGTGACGTGGTGACCGCGGCGCGCAACCGGGTGGGCGGCGTCGTCGGGAGCGGGGAGAGCGCCTACGCTGATCTCGCTGTCGCCCCGGTGCGTGACCTGGTCACGCGCTACCACGTCATCCTCGACGTGGACGACCGACCGGGCGTGCTGGCCGCGGTCGCCGGCCTGTTCGCCCAGCACCGGGTGTCCATCGAGACCGTCCGGCAGGAGCGGGGGGGTGCCGACGACGCCGAGCTGGTGATCGTCACCCACCCGGCCCCGCAGGGCGCCCTGGACGCCACGGTCGAGGCGGTACGCCGGTCCGACGTGGTGCGGGCGGTGCTGTCGGTCGTCCGTGTGGTCGAGGCGGGGTAACGGTGGCGCAGCTGTGGCGCGGGGTGATCGGCGAGTACGCCGACCGGCTTCCGGTGACCGCCTCCACCCCGGTCGTGACCCTGCACGAGGGTGGGACGCCGCTGGTACGGGCCGGCTGGCTGTCCGACCGTACCGACTGCGAGGTCTTCTGCAAGGTCGAGGGGTGCAACCCGACCGGCTCGTTCAAGGACCGCGGCATGACGCTGGCGATCTCCAAGGCGGCCGAGCAGGGTGCCGAGGCCGTCGTGTGCGCGTCCACCGGCAACACCAGCGCCTCGGCCGCCGCCTACGCAGCGGCGGCCGGCATGACGCCGGTCGTGCTCATCCCGGCCGGCAAGATCGCGCGCGGGAAGCTGGCCCAGGCGGTGCTGCACGGGGCAGCCGTGCTCCAGGTCGACGGCAACTTCGACGACTGCCTCACGCTGGCCCGCAGGCTCTCCGAGGACTACCCGGTGGCCCTGGTCAACTCGGTCAACCCGTACCGGCTGCAGGGCCAGAAGACCGCTGCCTTCGAGGTCGTCGACGCTCTCGGGGACGCCCCGGACCTGCATGTCCTGCCGACCGGCAACGCCGGCAACATCTCCGCCTACTGGCTCGGCTACACCGAGTACGCGGCTGACGGGCCGGCGAGCCGCACGCCGCGGATGTGGGGGGTGCAGGCGGCCGGCGCCGCGCCCCTGGTGCTCGGCCACCCAGTCGCGCGGCCCGAGACCGTTGCCACCGCCATCCGGATCGGCAACCCGGCCTCCTGGGACCTCGCCATCGGTGCCAGGGACGGCTCCGGTGGGGCCATCACCGCGGTCAGTGACGAGCAGATCCTCGACGCACAGGCCGACCTGGCCCGCCACGACGGCCTGTTCGTCGAGCCGGCCTCGGCCGCACCCGTCGCCGGCCTGCTCGCCGCCGCGGCTGAGGGCCGCCTGGCCACCGGGCAGCGCGTGGTCGTCACGGTGACCGGGCACGGGCTCAAGGACGTGGAGACCGCGCTGGATCACCACGGGGCCATCGATGCCAGCGTCGTGCCGGCGGACGCCGACGTCGCGGCCCGGGCCCTCGGGCTGGCGTGAGCGCACCGCACGTCCCGACGGGACGCCGAGCCGCGGTACGCGTCCCGGCCACCAGCGCCAACCTCGGCCCGGCCTTCGACAGCGCCGGGCTCGCCCTCGGGCTGCACGACGAGGTGCAGGTCGAGACCATCGACTCCGGCTGCGAGGTGGACGTCGACGGTGAGGGTGCGCAGCAGGTGCCTCGAGGCGAGGAGCATCTGGTGGTGCGGGCCATCCGGGCCGCGCTCGACTCCGCCCGGGTACCCCAGCCGGGCCTGCGGCTACGCACCGTCAATCGCATCCCGCACGGGCGTGGTCTCGGCTCGTCTGCGGCTGCGACCGTGGCCGGCCTGCTGGCGGCTCGTGCCCTGCTCGACCCGGACGACGCGCGATGCCTCGACGACCGCACCCTGCTCGGCCTCGCCGTGGGGTTCGAGGGCCACGGCGACAACGTGGGCGCCTGCCTGCTGGGCGGGCTCGTGCTGGTCTGGGGGAACGGAGGCGGCATGCGCGCGACCCGGCTGCCGCTGGACCCGCGGATCACGGCGACCGTGCTCGTACCGGCGACCGAGCTGAGCACGGCCCGCGCCCGAGGGCTGCTGCCCGAGTCCGTCCCGCACCGGGTCGCCGCCCATGCGGCCGGGCACGCGGCACTGCTCGTCCACGCCCTGGCGGAGCGCCCCGACCTGCTGCTGGCCGCCACCGAGGACCGACTGCACCAGCCCTACCGCGCCAGCGCGTTCCCCGACTCGATGGCGCTGGTCGAGCGGCTGCGCGGCGACGGGCACGCGGCGGTGATCTCGGGGGCCGGGCCGAGCGTGCTGGTGCTCGGCCGGCCGGACGAGCCTGCCCTGCCGGCGGTGGACGGCTGGTCGGAGCGGCCGCTGCCGGTCGACCCGGCCGGCGCGACGGTGCTCGCCGACGCGACCTGAGCCCGGCAGCGCGGTGCAGCCACCGTGTCGTGTTACTGTGACATCACGCAGGTGAGGAGTCTTCCTCGCCTGGCTGCCGACAGCCACCGCTCGGGCCGACCCGCGCGTGAGCCGGCGGCGATTCCCTGCACCCGCCACGCGGCCGGTCGATACCCCACCCGCCGTCACTGGCCGCCGGACCCGGTCCGGCACGTTCGTAGGAAGGGTCCTCGTTGACCGACACCACCACACCCGCGCTGGCCACCCAGAAGCTGGCCGACCTGCAGCAGACCGCGTCCGGTCTCGGCATCACCGGCGTGGGCCGGATGCGCAAGAGCCAGCTGATCGAGGCGATCGAGCAGGCCCGCGGGGGGACGACGGCCCGGGCGGCGGGCAACGGCGCCGCCGCCCGCACCGCCCAGCAGGAGCCTGAGCCCGCACGCGAGCAGCCACGGGCCGAGGGCCCCGGCGACCTGCCGGGCGAGCCCGGCGGCGAGCAGCAGCAGGCCGCGCGCCTCGACGACGACGACGAGGAGCGTGGCGGTCGTCGTCGCCGCCGCCGCGGCCGTGACCGCTACCGCAACGACCGTCCCGTGGGTGCCGAGCGCCCCGAGCGCTCCGAGCAGCGGCGTGCCGAGCCGATCCTCAGCGAGGACGACGTCCTGCTGCCGGTGGCCGGCATCCTGGACCTGCTCGACAACTACGCCTTCGTGCGCACGTCGGGGTACCTGCCCGGGGCCAACGACGTCTACGTCTCGCTGGCCATGGTTCGCCGCTACGGGCTGCGCAAGGGTGATGCCGTCACCGGCGTGGTGCGCCAGCCGCGCGAGGGCGAGAAGCAGCAGAAGTTCAACGCGCTGGTGCGGGTCGACGCCGTCAACGGCGGGGACCCGGACTCCGCCCGGCACCGCCCGGAGTTCCACCGGCTCACCCCGCTGTACCCGCAGGACCGGCTCCGGCTGGAGACCGAGCCACACCTGCTGACTCCCCGGGTGATCGACCTCGTCGCCCCGATCGGCAAAGGCCAGCGCGGCCTGATCGTCTCCCCGCCCAAGGCCGGCAAGACCATGGTGCTGCAGGCGATCGCGAACGCGATCACCACGAACAACCCCGAGTGCCACCTCATGGTCGTCCTCGTCGACGAGCGGCCGGAGGAGGTGACCGACATGCAGCGCACGGTCAAGGGCGAGGTGATCGCCTCGACCTTCGACCGTCCCGCCGACGACCACACCACCGTCGCCGAGCTGGCCATCGAGCGCGCGCGCCGGCTCGTCGAGCTCGGTCATGACGTCGTCGTGCTGCTCGACTCCATCACCCGCCTCGGTCGCGCCTACAACCTGGCCGCGCCGGCCAGCGGCCGGATCCTGTCCGGTGGCGTGGACTCCAGCGCGCTCTACCCGCCGAAGAAGTTCTTCGGCGCCGCCCGCAACATCGAGAACGGCGGCTCGCTGACGATCCTGGCCACCGCGCTGGTCGAGACCGGGTCCAAGATGGACGAGGTCATCTTCGAGGAGTTCAAGGGCACCGGGAACATGGAGCTCAAGCTCTCCCGGCAGCTGGCCGACAAGCGCATCTTCCCGGCCGTGGACGTGGACGCGTCCGGCACTCGCAAGGAGGAGATCCTGCTGGCCCCCGACGAGCTCAAGATCGTCTGGAAGCTGCGCCGGGTGCTCGCCGCCCTCGACGACCAGCAGGCCATCGAGCTGCTGCTGTCCAAGCTGCGCGATACTCGCTCCAACTACGAGTTCCTCATGCAGGTGCAGAAGACGACGCCGACGGCGCCGGGCGGGCCGGGGGAGGACTAGCCGATGAGTGACCAGATGCCGGTGAGCGACCTGGAGTCCAGCGCTGGGCCCTGGACGTGCCCGCGCTGCGGCCGGGAGAACAAGGCAGCGTGGACCACGTGCCCAGGCTGCGAGTCAGGGCGGGACGGCCGGCCCCCCAGCGGGTCCGTGCCCGACCACCCGGTACGGCGCACCGGTGGTCTGAACGTGCTGCTCGGCGTGCTGGTGCTCGCCGCCCTGGTCGGGCTCGTGGTCTGGCTCGCCCCGACCGTCTGGGAGTGGGTGGCCGAGCAGGCCACCACCTTCTGGGACTGGGTCGACAGCCGGACCTGAGCGGTCGGCTGGTTTGGCCGGCCCGCAGCCGGCTGGAATACTGGACGAGCCGCCGCCGGTTCACGCCCTGCCGGGCGACCCGGTGGCCCACGTGCGACAGGAGCCCCTCGATGAAGCCTGACATCCACCCCTCCTACGAGGCGACGCAGGTCACCTGCAGCTGCGGGGAGACCTTCGTGACCCGCAGCACGGCCCGCAGCGGCGTGCTGCACGCCGAGGTCTGCTCGGCCTGCCACCCCTTCTACACGGGCAAGCAGAAGATCCTCGACACCGGTGGCCGGGTGGCCCGTTTCGAGGCGCGATACGCGAAGAAGAGCGGCGCCGCGAAGTAACCGGCGGTGCTGCCCGCCCCGCTGCGCGCCCGCGCCGAGCAGCTGTCCACCGAGCTCGGCGCCGTCGAGCTCGCGCTGGCCGACCCCGGCGTCCACACCGACCCCGACCGGCTGCGCGACCTGGGGCGCAGGCACTCCACCCTGCAGGCGTCGGTGTCGTTGTACGCCGCATACGTACGCGCCTGCGACGACCTCGAGGCCGCACTGGACCTGGCCGAGCAGGACGAGGGCTTCGCCGCCGAGGCGGTCACCCTTCAGGCGGAGGTGAGCCGGCTCGAGGATCGGGTCCGCGCCGCGCTGCTGCCGCGTGACCCGGACGATGAACGGCCGGTGCTGCTGGAGATCAAGGCCGGTGAGGGCGGCGACGAGTCCGCGCTGTTCGCCTCGGACCTGCTACGGATGTACCAGCGCTACGCCGAGCGGGAGGGCTGGCAGGCCGAGGTGCTCGACGAGGAGCGGACCCCGCTCGGCGGCGTCACCAGCGCCACCGTGGCGGTGCGGGGGAGGAGCGGCACCGACGCCGACCATATGCCCGGCGCCAGGCTGAAGTTCGAGGGCGGCGTGCACCGGGTGCAGCGGGTGCCGGTGACCGAGAGCGCCGGCCGCATCCACACCAGCGCCGCCGGCGTGCTGGTGCTGCCCGAGGCGACCGAGGTCGACGAGGTGCCCATCGACCCCGTGGACCTGCGGGTGGACGTCTACCGCTCGTCCGGCCCCGGTGGGCAGAGCGTCAACACCACCGACTCGGCCGTGCGCATCACCCACCTGCCCACCGGCACGGTGGTCTCCTGCCAGAACGAGAAGAGCCAGCTGCAGAACCGCGAGCAGGCGTTGCGCATCCTGCGGGCCCGGCTGCTGGCCCGGGCCCGGGAGACCGCGGCCGCCGAGGCCGCCGCCGAGCGCCGCAGCCAGGTGCGTTCGGTGGACCGGTCCGAGCGGGTGCGCACCTACAACTTCCCGGAGAACCGCATCTCCGACCACCGGGTCGGGTACAAGGCCTACAACCTCGACCAGGTGCTCGACGGCGACCTGGACGGGGTGGTCGACGCCCTGCTCGCCGACGACGTGGCCCGCCGGCTGGCCGAGGTCGGCGAGGCGGGGCGATGAGCCCGGCGTGGCTCAGCCAGGCCACTCGTCGGCTCGACGTCGCCGGGGTGCCCAGCCCTGCGGTCGACGCGATGCTGCTCGCCGAGCAGTGCACCGGCGTCGGCCGATCCCGGCTGGCCGACGTCGACGACCCGGGCCCCGAGTTCTGGGTCCTGCTCGAACGGCGGGCCCGCCGCGAGCCTCTGCAGCACCTGCTGGGCAGGGCGTGGTTCCGCCACCTCGAGGTGGCGGTCGGGCCGGGCGTCTTCGTACCGCGCCCGGAGACCGAGCTCGTCGCCGGGGCGGCCGTCGACGAGTCGGCCCGGGTGGCGGCCACCGGCCGCGCGCCGGTGGTGGTCGACCTGTGCGCCGGCTCCGGTGTGATCGCCCTGTCGGTCGCCCGCGAGGTGCCCGCCGCCCGCGTGCACGCCGTCGAGCTGGACCCGGCGGCGCTGGTCTGGCTGGAGCGCAACACCGCCGGCTCGGGCGTCGCGCTGCACCCCGGCGACCTGCGCACGACCCTGCCCGAGCTCGATGGGCAGGTCGACGTGGTCGTGAGCAACCCGCCGTACGTCCCCCCCGCGGCAGTGCCGCGCGACCCGGAAGTCCGCCTGCACGACCCCGACGTCGCCCTCTACGGCAGTGGTGCGGACGGGCTCGGCGACGTGCGCGCGGTCGTCGATCGTGCTGCGCGGCTGCTTCGTGAGGGGGGCCTGCTCGTCGTCGAGCATGCCGACGTGCAGGGCGAGCAGGTGCTGGGCCTGCTGGCCGACCCGTCAGTATGGTTCGCGGCCTGCGACCACCGGGACCTGGCCGAGCGACCACGGTTCGCCACCGCGCGTCGAGGGGCGTGACGTGACCCGCGTCTTCGACTGCACCCAGCCGGGCCCGCGGGCCACCGGGGTCACGGCCGCCGTGAGCGCGGCTCGCCGGGGGCGGTTGGTGCTGCTGCCGACCGAGTCGGTGTACGCGTTGCTCGCCGACGCGTTCTCCAGCACCGGGGTCGCAGCGCTGCGCACCCTGCGGCAACGGCCGGCCGCGTCGCCACTGCCGGTCGTGGTGTCGTCGGTGTCGATGCTGCGCGGGATCGCCGAGCGCCTGCCCGCACCGGCCGCGCGGCTCGTGGACGCCTTCTGGCCGGGCGAGCTCACCCTGCTCTGCCATCCCCAGCCGTCGCTGGCCTGGACGGTGGCCTCGTCGGCGACCGGGCTCACGGTGCGCATGCCGTTGCACCCGCTGACCCTGGAGGTGGTGCGCGGGGTGGGCCCGAGCGTGCTGCTCGGCGCCGGTACGGGCAGCCCGGCCGACCCGCCCGCCGCGGTGGACGTCGTGCTCGATGCCGGGGAGCTGCCTGGGCCCGGTCAGGTGTCGTCGGTGGTCGACGTGCGGGGAGCCGATCCGGTGCTGGTGCGCGCGGGTGCCATCGGCCTGCCGCGGCTGCGCGCCGTGGTCCCCGACCTTCGCGACGAGTCGGGGCAGGAGACGGACGAGTGAGCAGCGCGGTGTTCGAGGTGCTCGTGGTCTGCACCGGCAACATCGCCCGCTCGCCGATGGCGCAGCGGTTGCTGGAGCAGGGACTGGGCGAGGGCTCCGCGATCCGGGTGCGCAGTGCCGGCACCTGGGGGCACGAGGGCTCGCCGATGGAGGCGCACGCGCGCGCCGCGCTGGCCGAGGTGGGCGTGCACGACGGGGGGTTCCGCGCCCGCGAGCTGACGGCGCCGATGGTGTCCGAGGCCCGTCTGGTCCTCAGCGCCACCCGGGAGCACCGAGCCGCCGTGGTCGGGCTCGACCCGGCCGCGCTGCGGCGGGTGTTCACCCTGCGCGAGTTCGCGCGGCTGCTGCCCGTCGCCGACACCGCGCACCTGGCCGGTCCCGCCGACCTCGTCGCTGCCGTCGCCGCGGTCCGCGGTCGAGTGCGGGCCGCACCGGGCGAGGACGACGTCGCCGACCCCTTGGGTGCGTCGCTGTCGGGCTACCGCCGCTGCCGCGACGTCATCGCGAGTGCGGTCGACGTGATCGGCCCGGCACTGCTCGCCGCGGAGGCGGCGGCGCAGTCGCGGCCGAAGGGCCGGCCCGGCCTACAGTGACCGCCATGACGTTCTGGGGCCCCGACTTCGACGCGCTCGAGCGCACCGACCCGGCGATCGCGCAGATCGTCCTCGCCGAGCTCGACCGGCAGCGCCGCGGGCTGCAGCTCATCGCCAGCGAGAACTTCACGTCCCCGGCCGTGCTCGCGGCCCTGGGCTCGACGCTGTCGAACAAGTACGCCGAGGGCTACCCGGGCCGGCGCTACTACGGCGGCTGCGCCGAGGTCGACAAGGCCGAGCAGATCGGCATCGAGCGGGCGAAGCAGCTGTTCGGGGCCGAGCACGCCAACCTGCAGCCGCACTCGGGGGCCAGCGCCAACATCGCCGCATTCGGGGCCTTCCTGCAGCCGGGCGACACCTACCTCGCCATGAGCCTGCCGCACGGTGGGCACCTCACCCACGGCGCCAAGGTCTCGTTCTCGGGCACGTGGTTCCGTCCGGTGCACTACGGGGTGGCCGCCGACACCGAGCAGATCGACTACGACCAGGTGCGCGACCTCGCCCGCGAGCACCGACCCAAGATGATCATCGCGGGTGGGTCGGCCATCCCCGGGCTGATCGACTTCGCCGCCTTCCGCGAGGTCGCCGACGAGGTGGGCGCGATCTTCATGGTGGACGCAGCCCACTTCATCGGGCTGGTGGCCGGCGGCGCCATCCCCTCGCCCGTGCCGTACGCGGACGTGGTGACGTTCACCACGCACAAGGTGCTGCGCGGGCCCCGCGGCGGCATGGTGCTGAGCCGGTCCGAGCACGCCAAGGCGATCGACAAGGCCGTGTTCCCGATGATGCAGGGCGGTCCGCTCATGCACGCGGTCGCGGCGAAGGCGGTGGCACTGGCCGAGGCGTCCACCCCGCAGTACGCGGCCTACGCCCGCCAGGTGGTCGCGAACGCCCAGGCACTGACCGCGGGGCTGGTCGCCGAAGGCATGCGTGCCGTCGGCGGCGGCACCAGCACCCACCTGGCCCTGGTCGACCTACGGGAGGTGGGGGTGACCGGGGCCGAGGCCGAGCAGCGCTGCGACGCCGCCGGCATCGTGCTGAACAAGAACGCCATCCCCTACGACCCGCAACCGCCCAGCGTTGCCTCGGGGATCCGGGTCGGCACGCCGTCGGTGACCACCCAGGGCATGACCGAGGCCCAGATGGGCCTGGTGGCCAGGCTCATCGCCCGTGCCGTGCGCGACGCCGACGGCAGCGCCCGGGCGCAGGTGGCCGCCGAGGTGGCCGAGCTCGTGACCGCCCACCCCGCCTACCCGCAGCGCTGAGGCACCGGCCGGCGGCGGCGCGGCGAGCGACCCCAGGAGGGACGCGCGGTGCGGGAGTACCTGTTCGTGCTGGTGGTCGCGGCTGCCGCGACCCTTCTGCTGGTCGGGCCGGTCGGGGCGCTGGCCAGCAGGGTGGGAGCCGTGCCCCCCACTCGGGACCGCGACGTGCACCGGTTCCCGATCGCCCGGCTCGGCGGGGTGGCGATGCTGGCCGGGCTGCTGGCCGGCCTCACGGCGGCCAGCGCGCTGCCCCGGCTGGGCCGCGTGTTCGAGCTGTCCTCCGACGCCCGCGGCGTGGTGCTGGCTGCCTTGCTGATCTGCCTGGTCGGCGTCGCCGACGACATCTGGAACCTCGACGCGCTCACCAAGCTCGCCGGCCAGGTGCTGGCTGCCGGAGTCATGGTGCTCTCCGGGGTCCAGCTGTACTGGCTGCCACTGCCCAGCGGGCCGCTCGTGCTCACCCCGGAGCTCGCCGTCGGGCTCACCGTCCTCACCGTGCTGGTCGCGGTGAACGCCGTGAACTTCGTGGACGGCCTGGACGGCCTGGCCGCGGGCGTGGTGGGGATCGGGGCGCTGGCGTTCTTCTCCTACTCCTACCTGCTCGCCGTGGTCGAGGGCCTGTCCCGGATGACGCTGCCGGCGCTGCTGAGCGCCGTGCTGGCCGGCATCTGCCTCGGGTTCCTGCCTGTCAACGTGCACCCGGCCCGCATCTTCATGGGCGACTCCGGCTCCATGCTCATCGGCCTGCTGCTGGCCGCCATGGCCATCAGCCTCACCGGCCAGCTCGACCCGCAGCTGCTGCCGGGCGGGTCGGTGCTGCCGGCGCTGCTGCCCCTGCTGCTGCCCGTCGCGGTCATCGCGATCCCGTTCGTCGACCTGCTGGCCGCGGTGTGGCGGCGCACCCGGGCCGGCCGCAGCCCGTTCGCCCCCGACAAGCAGCACCTGCACCACCGGCTGCTCGATCTCGGCCACTCGCACCGGCGGGCGGTGACGATCATGTGGATCTGGGCCGCCCTGGTCGGCTTCGGGCTCGTCCTCGTCGCGCTGGTGGGCGGGGCCGCCACCGTGGTCGGGGTGTCGGTCGCCGTCGTGGGCCTGGTGCTGCTCACCCTGGGCCGGCCGGCCGGGCTGTTCCGGCGGTCGGTGCCTCCCCCGGTGTGACCAGGACGACGCGGCCGTTCGCGTCGGCGCCCCTAGGCTGGACAGGTGCCCGCCGACCACCCGCTCGAACCGCTGCGGCGGGTGCTGCGCCTGGGCGGTGTCGGGTTCGCTGCCGCCCTGCCGGTCGTCGCTGCGGCGGGCTGGCTGGTCGACGGCTCCGCCGGGCTGCTCGGAGCGCTCATCGGCCTGGCGGTGCCGGCGGTGTTCTTCGGTATCACTGCCGTGCTGGCCCTGGCCACCACCCACCTCTCGCCCGGCGCGATGGGCGCGGTGGTGCTCGCCTCGTGGCTGGCCAAGCTCATCGTCCTGGTGGTGGTGCTGGTGCTGCTGGACCAGTCGCAGGCCTGGTCCCGGCCGGTGTTCGGGGTGGTCTTCCTGCTGGCGGTCGCGGCCTGGCTCACCCTCGAGGCGTGGATCGTGCTGCGTGGCCGCCAGCCCTACGTCCAGCCGCGGCCGAGCGTGCCGGCACCCGACCGGGGGCAGGTCGGGGAGCCGTGAGCGGGGTTGCTACCCTCACATCTGCCATGACCGGCAACTCCCCCGAGCAACCTCGACGGGGCCGCGGTCTCGTCGAGGGCGAGGACGTGGCGTGGTCGGTGATGGCTACCATGATCGCCGGCCCGCTGCTCTACGGACTCATCGGGTGGGCGATCGACAGCCTGGTCGGGACGACTCGGGTGTTCCTCGCCCTGGGAGTCCTGCTGGGACTGATGTCGAGCTTCTTCATCGTGTACGCACGGTACGGTCGCAACTAGCTCGAGGGACGGGAGCTGACGCTGAGCATGTCGGGGATCACCGTCCTCGCCTCCGAAGGCGACACCTGGAGCCCGCCGTCGCTGAACGAGTTCTTCCCGGGTGGCATCTTCTTCGAGGGAACGCCCGTCGAGATAAACCGGATCCACCTGATCGCCCTGCTGATGACGGGGCTGCTGAGCCTGTTCTTCGTGCTCGCCTTCCGCAACCCGCAGCTGGTGCCGCGCGGACTGCAGAACCTGGCTGAGATGGCCCTGGACCTCGTGCGCACCTTCATCGTCGACGAGATCCTCGGTGCTGAGGGGCGCAAGTACACCGCCTACCTGACCACGCTGTTCTTCCTGATCCTGACCTGGAACGTGACCGGGATCATCCCGTTCATGAACATGCCGGTGACCGCAACCATCGGGTTCCCGGCGTTCATGGCGCTGACCTCCTACGTCGTGTTCAACGTGGCGGGCATCCGTGCCCAGGGCTTCGGTCCCTACCTGTCGAGCAACCTGTTCATCCCCGGCGTGCCCAAGGTCATGTACATCCTGCTCACACCGATCGAGTTCCTGTCCACCTTCATCCTGCGGCCGATCACGCTGGCCCTGCGTCTCATGGTCAACATGCTCGCCGGGCACCTGATGCTGGTGCTGTTCTTCTCGGCCGCCTGGTACTTCGTCTTCTACCCCAACAGCCCGCTCCAGCCGTTGCTGGGGATCGGGGTGTTCGGCGCCGGCTTCGCCTTCACCCTGTTCGAGTCGTTGATCATCGTCATCCAGGCCTACATCTTCACCCTGCTCACCGCGGTCTACATCGCCGGTGCAACGTCGGCGCACCACTAGCACCAGAAACCCGTTCGGCACCTCCGCCAGACTCAGGAAGGAACCCGCAGTGGACCCCGTCAACCTCGCAGAGATCACCGGCTCGCTGGCAGCGGTCGGCTACGGCCTGGCCGCCATCGGCCCGGGCGTCGGCATCGGCATCGTTGTCGGCAAGGCCATCGAGGGCATGGCCCGCCAGCCGGAGATGACCGGCGTGCTGCGGACCAACATGTTCCTCGGCATCGCGTTCACCGAGGCGCTCGCCCTCATCGGCGTGGGTCTCGGCTTCGTCTGGCAGGGCTGAGCCCCGTGGGCGACGCTTTCGTCACCGTCCTGGCCGCCGAGGGCGGCGAAGAGGTCGAGGGCAGCGCCATCCTCCTGCCGGCCATCTATGACATCGTCTGGTCGGCGGTGGCGTTCACCATCATCTTCTTCCTGTTCTGGAAGTGGGTGCTGCCGCGGCTGCAGGTCGTGCTGGCCGAGCGCACCGAGAACATCGAGAAGAAGCTGGAACAGGCCGAGGCAGACCGGGCCGAGGCCGCTGCGCTGCTCGAGCAGTACCGGGCCCAGCTGGCCGACGCCCGCCAGGAGGCCGCCCGACTGAGGGCCGACGGCCAGGCGCAGCGGGCCTCGATCGTCGCCGAGGCACGAACCGAGGCCGAGCAGGCTGCGCGCGCGGTCACCGACCAGGCCCAGGCGCGCATCTCCAGCGACACGACGGCCGCCCGAGCCCAGCTGTCGCGAGAGGTGGGCACGTTGGCCAGCGACCTGGCCGAGCGCATCATCGGCGAGAACCTCGACCCGGCCCGCACGCAGGCCACCATCGACCGGTTCATCGCCGACCTCGAGGCGGCCGCGCCCGCCGGGCAGGACCGCTGATGCAGGGAACCAGCCGCGAGGCCCTCGCGACGGTCCGGGAGGCCGTGCGTGCGCGCCCGTCCAGCGCGGCTCTCGGTGGCCAGCTGCTCGCCGTCGCGGGCCTGCTGGGCCGGGAGAGCGGGCTGCGGACCGCTCTCACCGACACCGGGACGGCCTCGGCACGGCGGGGGGGTCTGGCCCGACGGGTGCTCGAGGGCAAGGTGGGCGCCGACGCGCTCGCCGTCGTCGAGGAGGCGGCAGCCCAGCGGTGGTCCTCACCCCGCGATCTGGTCGAGGGGATCGAGGCTCTGGGCGCCGAGGCCATGCTCGCCCACGCCGAGAACGAGGGCCGCATCGACGCGGTCGAGGAGGAGCTGTTCCGGTTCGGTCGGGTGCTCGACTCCTCCGGAGAGCTGCAGGTGATGCTCACCGACCCGGCCGTGCCGGACGCCGTCAAGGCCGACGTGGTCGGCGAGCTGCTCGCCGAGCGCAGCCAGCCGGAGACGCTCGCGCTGGTGCGCCACGCGGTGGCCCACCCCGGCGGGCGGCGCCTGGCCGAGTCCCTCTCCGGCCTCGTCGAGCTCGCAGCCACCCGCCGTCAGCAGCTGCTCGCCGACGTGCGCGTCCCGATGCCGCTCACCGATCGGCAGCACCACCGCCTGGCCGTCGCGCTCACCCGTATCTACGGCCAGCCGGTGACGCTGGCGGTCTCCGTGGAGCCCGACATCGTCGGCGGAGCCGTCGTCCGTATCGGTGACGAGATCATCGACGGGTCGGTGGCCAGCAAGATCGCTGCCGCCCGCCGTGCCCTGACCCAGTAGCACCGCACCGTCCCCCAGCACCGACCCACGTGATCACCACAGGGAGCGAGCAAGCACCATGACCGAGCTGACGATCCGGCCCGAGGAGATCCGGGAGGCGATCTCCCGTCACGTGGCGGAGTACCGGCCCGAGACCTCGCGAGAGGAGATCGGCCAGGTGGCCGAGGCCGGCGACGGCATCGCGCGGGTCGAGGGGCTGCCCTCCGCGATGGCCAACGAGCTGCTGGAGTTCGTGGGCGGCGTGCAGGGCGTCGCCCTCAACCTCGACGTGCGCGAGATCGGCGCCGTCATCCTCGGCGACTACCAGCCCATCGAGGAGGGCCAGCAGGTCAAGCGCACCGGCGAGGTGCTCTCCGTCCCGGTCGGTGACGGCTTCCTCGGTCGCGTGGTGGACCCGCTGGGTACCCCCATCGACGGCCTTGGTCCCATCCACTCCGAGGGGCGGCGCGCGCTGGAGCTGCAGGCGCCCACGGTGGTGGAGCGCCAGCCGGTGAAGGAGCCGCTGCAGACCGGCATCAAGGCAGTCGACGCGATGACGCCGATCGGCCGCGGCCAGCGCCAGCTCATCATCGGCGACCGCCAGACCGGCAAGACGGCGCTGGCCATCGACACGATCATCAACCAGCGCGAGAACTGGGCCACCGGCGACGTGCAGAAGCAGGTGCGCTGCATCTACGTGGGCGTCGGGCAGAAGGGCTCCACGATCGCCTCGGTGCGCACGGCGCTGGAGGACGCGGGGGCGCTGGAGTACACGACGATCGTCGCGTCGCCGGCGTCCGACCCCGCCGGATTCAAGTACATCGCCCCCTACACCGGCTCCGCCCTCGGCCAGCACTGGATGTACCAGGGCAAGCACGTGCTCATCGTCTTCGACGACCTGTCCAAGCAGGCCGAGGCCTACCGGTCGGTGTCCTTGCTGCTGCGCCGCCCACCCGGCCGCGAGGCCTACCCCGGCGACGTCTTCTACTTGCACTCCCGGTTGCTCGAGCGCTGCGCCAAGCTCTCCGACGACCTCGGTGCCGGCTCGCTCACGGGTCTGCCGATCATCGAGACCAAGGCGAATGACGTGTCGGCCTTCATCCCGACCAACGTCATCTCCATCACCGACGGGCAGTGCTTCCTCGAGACCGACCTGTTCAACTCCGGCGTGCGCCCCGCCCTCAACGTCGGCATCTCGGTCTCCCGGGTCGGCGGCTCGGCCCAGGTCAAGGCGATGCGCAAGGTGGCCGGCTCGCTGCGCCTGGACCTCGCGCAGTTCCGCGACCTCGAGGCCTTCGCCGCCTTCGCCTCCGACCTCGACAAGGCCTCACGCGCTCAGCTGGACCGCGGCGCCCGCCTGGTCGAGCTGCTCAAGCAGCCGCAGTACAACCCGTACCCGGTGAACAAGCAGGTCGTGGCGATCTGGGCGGGGACAAGCGGCGGCCTGGACGACGTCCCGATCGAGGACGTGCGCCGCTTCGAGGCCGAGTTCCTGGACTTCCTGGGCCGCGAGCACGCCGGCGTGCTCGCCGACATCGCCGCCACGAACGATCTCTCGGAGGACTCGCTCATGTCGTTGCAGGCGGCGCTGGCCGCCTTCAAGGGGCAGTTCGTCACCGCCAGCGGCCAGCCGCTGGTCAAGGACGAGCCGGTTGGTGCGCTCGAGGAGGAGGCTGACGCGCTGTCGGTGACGAAGAAGGTGCGCACCGCCCCACCGGCGGGCACCGCCGGGAGGACGGCGTAGCCCGATGGGAGCCCAGCTTCGCGTCCTGCGGCGCCGGTCCCGCTCGGTCGAGTCGACCAAGAAGATCACCCGTGCGCAGGAGCTGATCGCGGCCTCGCGGATCGTCAGGGCGCAGCAGCGTCTCGAGGCGACCAGGCCCTACTTCCAGGCGCTCGTGCGGGCGCTGTCCGCGGCGGTGTCCAACGCGACCGTGGAGCACCCGCTGCTCACGGCCCGCGAGGCCAAGCGCGCCGCCGTGCTGCTCTTCACCGCCGACCGCGGGTTCGCCGGGGCGTACTCGGCCAACGCCATCCGCGAGGCCCGGATGCTCATCACTCTGCTGGAGGCAGAGGGGATGGAGGTCGACCTGTACGTGGTCGGCCAGAAGGGGATCCAGTACTTCACCTTCCGAGGGCGCGAGCTGGCCGGCGCCTGGTCGGGGTTCACCGAGGAGCCCGACTACGCGCACGCGACGGAGATCGGGGACGTGCTCATCGACAGCTTCGTCGCCGGGTCGCAGAACGGGGGGGTCGACCAGATCCACGGGGTCGGTCACCTGTTCGTCAACCGGGTCACCCAGACCCCGATCGCCCGGCGCATCCTGCCCATCGAGGTGCAGGTGCAGGAGGTGGCCAGCACCGACGGTGAGGGAGGCGGCGACGACGAGCGGTTCCCGCTCTACGAGTTCGAGCCCTCGGCCGAAGGTGTGCTCGACAGCCTGCTGCCGCAGTACGTGCGGTGGTTCATCGCCTCGGCGCTGCTGCACGCAGCGGCCTCCGAGCACGCGGCCCGGCAGCGGGCCATGAAGTCGGCGACCGACAACGCCGAGGACCTCATCAAGACCCTCACCCGGCAGGCCAACCAGGCCCGCCAGGCGGAGATCACCCAGGAGATCAGTGAGATCGTCGGCGGCGCGGACGCGCTGGCCGCGGCAGCCGCAGGGAGCGAGTGAACGTGACCGACACCGTCATCGAGACCACCGTCGAGGAAGACCCCGCCGGCGTCGGGCGGGTCGCCCGCGTCATCGGCCCCGTCGTGGACGTGGAGTTCCCCGCCGACGCCATGCCCGAGATCTACAACGCCCTGGAGGTCGAGCTCGACCTCGCCGGGCAGGGCGAGGGGGAGGGCCCGAAGGTGCTCACCCTCGAGGTCGCCCAGCACCTGGGCGACAACTTGGTGCGCACCATCTCCATGCAGCCCACCGACGGCCTGGTCCGGGGCGCCGATGTGCGCGACACCGGTGGACCGATCAGCGTGCCGGTGGGCGACGTGGTCAAGGGCCACGTCTTCAACACCCTCGGCAAGCCGCTGGACGTGCCCGCGGCGTCGCTGGAGATCAAGGAGCGCTGGGGCATCCACCGAGCCGCGCCGAGCTTCGACCAGCTCGAGGGCAAGACCGAGATGTTCGAGACCGGCATCAAGGTCATCGACCTGCTCACGCCCTACGTCAGCGGCGGCAAGATCGGCCTGTTCGGCGGCGCCGGGGTGGGCAAGACGGTGCTCATCCAGGAGATGATCACCCGGGTCGCCAAGAACTTCGGCGGCGTGTCGGTCTTCGCCGGCGTGGGGGAGCGAACCCGCGAGGGCAACGACCTCTTCCTGGAGATGACCGAGTCGGGCGTGATCAACGACACCGCGCTCGTCTTCGGCCAGATGGACGAGCCGCCCGGCACCCGGCTGCGCGTCGCGCTCGCGGCGCTGACCATGGCGGAGTACTTCCGCGACGTGCAGAAGCAGGACGTGCTGCTGTTCATCGACAACATCTTCCGGTTCACCCAGGCCGGCTCGGAGGTCTCCACGCTGCTCGGCCGGATGCCCTCGGCGGTGGGTTACCAGCCCACCCTGGCCGACGAGATGGGCCAGCTTCAGGAGCGCATCACCTCGACCCGCGGCCACTCCATCACCTCGATGCAGGCGATCTACGTGCCCGCCGACGACATCACCGACCCGGCACCGCACACCACGTTCGCCCACCTCGACGCGACCACGGTGCTCTCCCGGCCGATCTCGCAGCTGGGCATCTACCCGGCGGTGGACCCGCTGGACTCCACCAGCCGCATCCTCGACCCCCGCTACATCGGCGCCGATCACTACGCGATCGCGCAGCGGGTCAAGGAGATCCTCCAGCGCTACAAGGACCTGCAGGACATCATCGCCATCCTGGGCATCGACGAGCTGTCCGAGGAGGACAAGGTCATCGTCAACCGGGCCCGGCGCATCCAGCGGTTCCTCTCCCAGAACATGTTCGTGGCCGAGGCCTTCACCGGTCAGCCGGGCTCGTTCGTCTCGATGGACGAGACGCTGGCCTCGTTCAAGGCGCTGACGGAGGGCGAGTACGACCACATCCCCGAGCAGGCCTTCTTCATGTGCGGCGGCATCGAGGACGTCGAGGCCAAGGCCAAGAAGCTGGCGTCGTAGATGGCCGAGACCCTGAACGTCGAGCTGGTCTCGGCGGTGCGTGCGGTGTGGTCCGGGGAGGCCACGATGGTCACCACCCGCACCACCGAGGGCAAGATCGGCATCATGCCCCGGCACGAGCCGATGCTGGCGGTGCTCGTGCCCGGGCGGGTGACCATCCACCTGCCCGACGGGACCCAGCAGCACGGTGCCGTGCACGGCGGGTTCCTGGCGGTCAACGGCAACGATGTGCAGATCATCGCCGAGGTCGCCGAGATGGCCCACGAGATCGACGTGGACCGCGCGCACGAAGCCCTGCGCCTGGCCGAGGCGGACCCGGAGAACCCGGCCAGCCACGCGGCCCAGGCGCGCGCCAAGGCGCGCATCTCAGCCGTGCACAACCAAGGGTTGCGCTAGCCGCGCTGGCGCCGCCCGGGCTCCCAGAGGACCTCACGCAGGGTGCCGTCGGCCGGGTCGATGTTGGCGTGCCGGGCCAGGATGAACAGCAGGTCCGACAGCCGGTTGAGGTAGGTGGCCGGCACCGCGTTCATGTCCTCGCCGTGGGCGTAGAGAGCGGCCCAGGTCGCCCGCTCGGCCCGTCGCACCAGGGTGCGGGCGACGTGCAGCAGGGACGCCCCGGGAGAGCCACCGGGAAGGATGAACGACCGCAGCGGCTCGAGCTCGGCGTTGAACCGGTCGCACTGCTCCTCGAGCCAGCTCACGTAGTCCTCGGTGATCCGCAGCGGCTCCACCTGCGGGTTCTCGAGCACCGGCGTGCACAGGTCGGCGCCGACGTCGAAGAGGTCGTTCTGCACCGTGACGAGCACCTCGACCACGTCCGGCCTCAGGTTGCCGGTGGCCAGGGCGAGGCCGAGCGCGGAGTTCGCCTCGTCGACGTCGGCGTAGGCCTCCAGTCGCGGGTCGGTCTTGCGGACGCGGCTGAAGTCACCGAGCGCAGTCGTGCCGTCGTCACCGGTGCGGGTGTAGATGCGGGTCAGGTTCACCACGCGACCAGCCTAGAGGCCTGCTGACCTACCATCGCGCCGTGACCTCCCCGGCCCAGCACGAGCGGCTGCGCGTGCGCGGCGGCGCTCGGCTCGCCGGGTCGGTGCGGGTCTCCGGGGCCAAGAACAGCGCGCTCAAGCTGATGGCCGCGGCGCTGCTCGCGCCGGGTGAGACCGTGCTGGAGGACGTGCCCGACATCCTCGACGTGGAGTACATGGCCGGCGTGCTCACGCACCTAGGGGTCGCGCTGCGCCGTGAGGGTGCGAGCGTGCGCCTCGCGGTGCCGGGGGACGACGAGCTGGACCACCGGGCTCCGTACGGGCTGGTGCGGCGGCTGCGGGCCTCGATCTCGGTCCTCGGCCCGCTGGTCGGCCGGCGCAGGGCGGCCGAGGTCGCCCTGCCGGGCGGGGACAACATCGGCTCGCGCGGGCTCAACATGCACCTGGCGGGGCTGGAGCGGCTGGGAGCGCAGGTGGCCATCGAGCACGGCAACGTGGTCGCCCGTGCGCCCCAGGGGCTGCGCGGCGCGACCGTGTGGCTCGACTTCCCCAGCGTGGGAGCGACCGAGAACCTGCTCATGGCCGCGGTGCTCGCGGCAGGTGAGACGGTCATCGACAACGCCGCGCGCGAGCCCGAGATCGTCGACCTGTGCGACCTGCTGGTCTGCATGGGTGCCGACATCGACGGAGCCGGGTCCTCGACGGTCGTGGTGCGCGGAGTGGCCGGGCTGCGCCCGACCCGCCACGTCGTGGTGCCCGACCGTGTCGTGGCCGGGACGTGGGCGGTGGCGGCGGCGATCACCCAGGGCGACGTCACGATCACCAACGCCCGCCCGGAGCACCTGGAGATCGTGCTCGACAAGCTCTCCTGGGCGGGGGCCGAGCTGCGGTCGGTGCCCGACGGCATGCGGGTGACGATGCCGCGACGGGCCCGAGCCTTCGACGTCGTGACGCTGCCCTACCCGGGCTTCCCCACCGATCTGCAGCCGATGGTGGTCGCGCTGAACGCCGTCGCCGAGGGCACCGCGATGGTCACCGAGAACGTGTTCGAGTCACGCTTCATGTTCGTCAACGAGCTGGCCCGGCTGGGGGCCGACGTGCGCACGGACGGCCACCATGCCGCGGTTCGGGGCAAGCCGCAGCTGTCCGGGGCCCCCGTCGTGGCCACCGACATCCGCGCCGGCGCCGGCCTCGTGCTCGCCGGGCTGGTCGCCGAGGGCGAGACGCTGGTCTCGGCCGTGCACCACATCGACCGGGGCTACCCCGACTTCGTGCCCCAGCTGCTCTCGTTGGGCGCCGACGTGGCGCGCGAGCCCGACCCCGACGCCGACTACGCCTGAGCGGGCGCTCGACGCGCCGTCCCGGGTGGGCGCGGGTCAGCCGTCCCCGTCGCCAGCGAGCACCCGTCGAGCCACCTCGGCCTGGCCCGGCCACACCAGCACCCGCAACCCCGCGGTGGTGTGTGCCACCGTGCACGAGATGCCCGCGGCCGCCAGTCGCCGCTCCACCCGACCGGCGTGCGCCGGCCCGGTGGGGGAGGCGACGGGGACGAGCATCCCGTAGGCCTCGGGCCGGCCGGGGCGGGGCGGTCCGGCCACCACGCTCCCACCGCGCCGGGACGCCCACCGCAGCACCAGCGCCAGGGCGGCCACGACGACCAGCGCGACGACGGGACCGAAGGCGTAGGAGAACGAGCCCCAGGACGTCACGGGCGACATTGTGGCCCGGCCGATCGGTCGGGACCAGGCCGTGGACCGCTCACGCGGGGGTGGACCGGCACCACACGCCACGACACGCCACGACACGCCACCTGGCTGTCACATCTGCCTCATCCATCCCACTAGCCTCAGCGGGTCAGCCCCTCTTCACTTCCCCGGAGGTCGGCATGGTGCAGGTAGTCGAACGGCCGCACGGCGTGGCCGTCTGCGGGGTGCTGGACGTGCGCGCCGCCGCCGACGTACGTGCCGCCCTCTCCCGGGCGATGGACGCGACCGACGGTGACGTGCACCTGGACGTCAGTGGGGTGGACGCCGTGGACGTCACGGGGCTGGCTGTCATCGTCGCCGTCCACCGGCGGGCGCTGCGGCAGGGGCGGCGACTGGTGATCATCGGCGTGCGGCCGTCGATGGCACGGGTGCTCGCCGTGACGCGCCTGCACCGCGTCCTGGCACTGACCCGGGCCGCGTAGCCGGGCTGCTTCCCGCGGTGCCTGCGCGAGCGGTGCCGGCAGGGCTAGAACAGCCGTGAATCGGGGTCGTCCATGCCGCGCAGGGCGTCGTAGTCGAGCACCACGCAGCTGATGCCACGGTCCGCGGCAAGGGTGCGCGCCTGCGGACGGATCTCCTGAGCGGCGAGCACCCCGAGCACGGGGGCGAGTCGGGGGTCCCGGTTGAGCAGCTCCAGGTAGCGGGTGAGCTGCTCGACCCCGTCGATCTCGCCCCGCCGCTTCACCTCCACGGCGACCGTCGTCCCCGCCGCGTCCCGGCACAGCAGGTCCACCGGCCCGATCGGCGTCGGGTACTCCCGGCGAACCAGCCGCCAGCCCTCCCCGAGGGTGGCCACGTGCTCGGCCAGCAGCCGCTGCAGGTGGTCCTCGACCCCGTCCTTGCGCAGCCCCGGGTCGACCCCGAGGTCGTGGCTGCTGTCGTGGAAGACCTCCTCGAGGCTGACGAGCAGGGTCTCACCGGCAGGGTTCGTCACCGTCCAGCGCAGCACGTCGTCGGCACCCACCTCCTCGACCAGGCGACAGGGCGGGCTCATCCAGTTCAACGGCTTGTAGGCCCTGTCGTCGGCGTGCACCGACACGGATCCGTCCGCCTTCACCAGCAGCAGCCGGGTCGCCGGCGGGAGGTGGGCCGACAGGCGACCGGAGTAGTCGACCCGGCAGCGGGCGACGACCAGGCGCACGGGCGGCAACGCTACCCGGACGTGGGTAACCTCACCCGACCCCGGCCCGACGGACGTGCCAGACTTCGAGGATGGCCAGGGAGTTCACCAAGGTGGGAGTCGTCGGTCTGGGGACCATGGGGGCGGGCATCGCGCAGGTGCTCGCCCGCCACGGCATCACCGTGGTCGGGGTCGAGGTGGACGAGGCCGCAGCGCAACGCGGTCGGGCGGCGATCGAGACCTCGACCCAGCGGGCCGTGGACGGCGAGAAGATGACCACCTCCGAGCGCGACGACCTGCTCGCGCTGGTGGCGGTGTCCACCGACCTGGCCGCCGTCGCCGACTGCCAGCTGGTCATCGAGGCGCTGCCGGAGGACCTCGACCTGAAGGTGGGCGTGCTGCGCCGACTGCACGAGATCCTTCCGCACGAGGCGATCCTGGGCACCCAGGCATCCGCGCTGTCGGTCACCGAGATCTCCGTCGGCACCGGACGCCCGCAGCAGGTCATCGGCATGCAGTTCTTCAACCCGGCGCCGGTGCAGCCGTTCATGGAGGTCGTGCGCACGGTCGTGACCGAGGACGACGTCGTCGACGACGTCGTCGCGCTGGCGCAGCGGCTGGGCAAGACCCCCGTCGTGTGCGGGGACAGCCCCGGCTTCATCGCCAACGCCCTGCTCCTCGGCTACCTCAACCACGCCGTGACGATGCTGGAGACCAAGTACGCCACCCGCGAGGACATCGACGCGGCCATGGTCTACGGGTGTGGCTACCCGATGGGCCCGCTGGCGCTGCTCGACCTCATCGGGCTGGACACGGCCTACGCCGGGCTCGAGACGATGTACCAGCGCTCCGGCGACCGGCTGCACTCACCGGCCCCGCTGCTCAAGCAGATGGTGGCCGCCGGGCTGACCGGACGCAAGGTCGGCGCGGGTTTCTACACCTACGAAGGTCCAGGGTCCAGCGTCGTGGTCGCCGACGCGCTCACCCCGACCGCGACAACGCAGGCCGGCAGCGTCCGCGAGGTGCGCCGGGTCGGGGTCGTGGGGTCGGGCACGATGGCCACCGGCATCGTCGAGGTGTTCGCCAAGTCGGGATACGACACCGTCGTGGTGGCCCGCACCGAGGAGAAGGCGTCGGCGGCCAAGGCCGTGGTGGAGAGGTCGTTGGATCGGGCGGTGTCGAAGGGACGGCTGAGCCAGGCGCAGCGCGACGAGATCCTCGGTCGGGTCACCCCCGCCGGGACGCGGGAGGCGCTCGGCGACGTCGACCTGGTCGTGGAGGCCGTCGCCGAGGACATCACCATCAAGCGGGAGCTGTTCGCCGACCTGGACCGGATCTGCAAGCCGGGGGCCGTCCTGGCCACCACCACCTCGTCGCTGCCGGTCATCGAGTGCGCCGTCGCCACCTCCCGCCCGGGTGACGTGATCGGCATGCACTTCTTCAACCCTGCACCGGTCATGAAGCTCGTCGAGGTCGTCACCACGGTGTCGACCGACGCCGAGGTCGCCCGGACGGTGCACGAGCTGTGCCGGCAGACGAAGAAGGTCGCGGTGGCCTGCGGCGACCGGGCCGGGTTCATCGTGAACGCGCTGCTCTTCCCGTACCTGAACGACGCGGTCAGCATGCTGGAGGCGAACTACGCGACCATCGAGGACATCGACACGGCGATGAAGGTCGGCTGCTCGCTGCCGATGGGCCCCTTCACCCTGCTCGACGTCGTCGGGCTCGACGTGTCCCTGGCGATCCAGCGCACGCTGTACGCAGAGTTCCGCGCCTCCGGCTGGAAGCCCGCCCCGCTGCTCGAGCACCTCGTCACGGCCGGGTACCTCGGGCGCAAGACGCGCCGGGGGTTCAGGGACTACTCGTCGTCCTGATCGAGGCGAGCCGTGTCGCGTCGGCGACCCGCACGCCGCTCCCGCCCGGCCGCCGGCCCCATGTCGGCTGCCTCGGTGGAGCACGGGGACGACGGTGACTGGGTGGTGCGCACCGTGACGGGCTCGGCGGCGACCAAGGCCTACCGCTGCCCGGGCTGCGACCAGCTCATCGCACCGGCGACGCCCCACGTCGTGGCCTGGCCTGCGGAGGGGACCACCTGGTCGGGGGGTGGGCCGGACGATCGGCGCCACTGGCACTCCTCGTGCTGGCGTGCCCGGCTGCGGCGGCGGCCGCGGTGAGCGCGGCGACGTGAGCATGACGATCCGGGCGGGGACGGTGCTGCCGGCTCGTCGGGAGCGACTCAGCCTGCACACCGCCGACGGGCTGGCACTGGTGGGCGAGCTCGCGTTGCCGGCGCATCGGGCCCCGGTGGCCACGCTGCTGTGCCTGCACCCGTTGCCCACTCACGGTGGGTCGATGGACAGCCACGTGCTGCGCAAGGCGGCCTGGCGGCTCCCAGCCCTGGCCGACCTGGCCGTGCTGCGCTTCAACACCCGGGGTACGGCGAGTCCGGAGGGGACGAGCGAGGGAGCCTTCGACCACGCTGACGGCGAGCGCTTCGACGTGGCGGCAGCCATCGAGTACGCCGAGTTCCACGAGCTCCCCCAGCGGTGGCTGCTCGGCTGGTCGTTCGGAACCGACCTGGCGCTGCTGCACGGGCTCGACCCCGCCGTGGCGGGCGCTGTGCTGCTCTCACCACCGCTGCGCTGGACGACCGACGAGCATCTGGACGCCTGGGCGCGGGCCGGTCGCCCGCTGGTGGCCCTGGTCCCCGAGCTCGACGACTACGTGCAGCCCGACCAGGCTCGGCGTCGTTTCGCGCGGGTCCCGCAGGCCGAGGTCGTCGGGGTGGACGGTGCGAAGCACCTGTGGGTGGGGGAGGCCTCGGTGCGCCGAGTGCTGACCGAGGTGGTGGCCCGGGTCAACCCGGCGGCGCTGCCGCTGCCCACCGAGTGGGACGGCCCGGCCGAGACGGTCTCGCAGTTCTAGCCTTGCCGTCATGGGTGTCGTCGACCTGGCCGTGCACGAGTCCGGCAGCGGGCCCGCAGTGCTGCTGCTGCACGCGTTCCCGCTGCATGCGGGCCTGTTCGACGCGGTGCGGCCCGCACTGCCCGACCACCGTCTGATCACTCCGGACCTGCGCGGGTTCGCTGCCTCACCAGCGGGGGAGGACGCCCCCGACCTCGGCGCGATGGCCGACGACGTGGCGGCGGTGCTCGACCGGCTCGGCCTGGACCGAGCAGTCGTCGGTGGGGTGTCGATGGGCGGCTACGTGACGATGGAGCTGCTGCGTCGCCACCCCGACCGGGTCCGGGGTGCCCTGCTCGTCGACACCAAGGCGACGGCCGACACCCCGGCTGCTCGCAACGGCAGGCTCGCGGCCGCGGACGCCGTCCTCGCCGACGGCCCGGGCGTACTCGCCGGCATGCTGGACGGCCTGCTCGGCGACACGACGCGCCGGTCCCGGCCCGACGTGGTCGCGACCGTCGCGGGGTGGCTGGCCGGCGTGGACCCCGCCGCGGTGGCCTGGGCCCAGCGCGCGATGGCCGGCAGACCGGACTCCTTGGAGACGCTGGCCGGTGCGGGGGTGCCGCTGGCGGTGGTCGTCGGGGCGGAGGACACCCTGTCACCACCGCGGGAGGCGCATGCGATGGCGCAGGCGCGACCCGGTACTCCGGTGCACGTCGTGCCCGGCTGCGGCCACCTGGCGGTGATCGAGGCCCCCGACGCTGCCGCCGCGGCGCTGCGGGCCGCCCTCGCCCACCTCGAGGCGGCCGGCGGCTGAGCGGCGCGGCGGGACTCAGTCCCGGTCCACGACCTCGAACAGCTGCGTCTCGTCCATGGCTCGGTCGACGACCTCGGCCTCGACGTCACCGGGCACGTCCACAGCAGGCTGGTCCGCCGGCGGCTGCGCGGCCGGGGCCGGCCCGGACGGCGCCTGCGCCTGCAGCCGCTCCTGCAGCGCCGTGAGTGCCGCGCTCACCGCACCCACCTGGTGGTCGGCACGTCGACGGGCCTCGTGCAGCAGCGTCGCCGCCGCCTCCCGCTGGGCCTCGGCGTCGGCGTCGGAAGCGGCGCGTACCGCCACGCCCGCGTCGCGGGCCTCCGCCAGCAGCATCTTGGCCTCCTCGACCGCCTGGACCCGCGCAGCGGTCGCGTCCCCCGCAGCCTCCTGGCGCATCCGCGCCGCGTCGGCCGCCGCCTCCTCGCGCGCCGCGGCCGCCTGCTGCTGCGCACGCACCCGCAGCGCCTCGGCCTCCTGGCGCACCTGCTGGGAGTGGCTCTGGGCCTCGGTGGCCGTCCTGTCGGCCTCGGCCCGGGCATCCCCGCGGAGCCGGTCGGCCTCGGCCGTGGCCGCGGCCACCAGCTGGGCCGACTGCTCCTCGGCGCTGGCGAGCAGGTTGGCCACGTGCTCGCCGAGCCCGGCGAACGAGGGCGCGTCGACGTGCCGGAGCTTGGTCTCCGCCGCCTCGAGCCGCTCGCGCAGCGAGCTGACCTCGCCGGAGAGCTCAGCCGTGCGCTCCTCGGCGCGGGCGAGCTGCTCGCCCCGCTCGGCACCGCGCGCGGTGGCCTCCCGCAGCTTGTCCTCGAGCTTGCGCACGTAGCGCTCGACCTGCTCGCGGTCGTAGCCCCGGCTGCGCACGTGGAAGCCCCCGGTGGGGGCGTTGTCGAAGATCGAGAGGCCCTTGCGGGCGGCATCCTCAGTCATCACGTCGTCCTCTCACCCGGGCCGCCGGCAGCAGCGGCCGGTCCGGCCAGACTAGACGCGCGGCACCGGGTTGGCGGTGCTGCGATGCCGCCGCCGCGGGTGTGTCGTGCCCGTCTCGGTCGTGACGACACCGCAGGGCCGCAACCGCTACGAGGCGGCGGACTCGACCAGCTCGACGAGCACGCCCCCGGCGTCCTTCGGGTGGATGAAGTTGATGCGGGAGTCCGACGTGCCCCGCTTGGGCTCGGGGTAGAGCAGCCGCACGCCCCGCTCGCGCAACGCTGCGCAGACGGCGTCGATGTCGTCCACGCCGTAGGCGACCTGCTGCACCCCCGGACCGCGGCGGTCGAGGAACGTGCCGATCGGGGAGTCCGGGCGCAGCGGTGCCAGCAGCTGCACGTAGGGCGCTCCGGAGCCGGTGACGCTCAGCATGGCCTCGCGCACCCCCTGCTCCTCGTTGACCTCCTCGTGCGCGACGGACATGCCGTAGGTGCGGGCGTAGAAGTCCTTGGCCTCGTCGAGGTCGGGGACGGCGATGCCGACGTGGTCGATCCGGGTGAACAGCGACATGCTCCGATCCTGGCAGCAGCGATCCCGCCCGACCACGGTCCAACGACCGTCCGTGAGCAGGATCACCTGCGATTCCGGGGGGCCCAGGCGGTCGCGGCGTAGGGTGGCGACACCGGCGTGGAGCACCCGCCGGGTGGGCCGTGCGGGAGGTGCGTGCATGACCAACGTCATCGTCGCCGGGGCTCGGACCCCGGTCGGACGGCTGCTGGGGTCGCTCAAGGGTTTCTCGGCCTCCGACCTGGGCGGGTTCGCCATCAAGGGCGCGCTGGAGAAGGCCGGCGTCGCTCCCGAGCAGGTCGACTACGTGATCATGGGACAGGTGCTGCAGGCGGGGTGCGGGCAGAACCCGGCACGCCCGGCGGCAGTCAAGGCGGGTATCCCCATGTCGGTGCCGGCGCTGACGATCAACAAGGTGTGCCTGTCGGGCATCGACGCCATCGCGCTGGCCGACCAGCTGGTGCGGGCCGGGGAGTTCGAGATCGTCGTCGCCGGCGGCATGGAGTCCATGACCAATGCGCCACACCTGCTCGCGAAGTCGCGCGAGGGGTTCAAGTACGGCGACGTCACGATGCTCGACCACATGGCCTACGACGGGCTGTGGGACACCTTCACCGACCAGGCGATGGGCGCACTGACCGAGGCCCGCAACGGCGAGCGGGACCAGCTGACCCGCCAGGAGCAGGACCAGGTGGCGGCAGCCTCGCACCAGCGGGCCGCGCTGGCCTGGAAGAACGGCCTGCTCGCCGACGAGGTCGTCCCGGTGCAGATCCCCCAGCGCAAGGGCGACCCGGTGGTCTTCGCCGAGGACGAAGGGGTGCGCGCCGACACCACGGTGGAGTCGCTGGCCGGCCTGCGGCCGGCGTTCGACCGCAACGGGACGATCACCGCCGGCTCGGCCTCGCAGATCTCCGACGGGGCCGCGGCCGTCGTGGTGATGAGCAAGGCCAAGGCGCAGGAGCTGGGCCTGGACTGGCTGGCCGAGATCGGTGCCCACGGCGTCGTGGCCGGTCCCGACTCGACGCTGCAGGAGCAGCCGGCGCAGGCCATCAAGGCCGCCTGCGCCAAGGAGGGCATCGCCGTCTCCGACGTGGACCTGTTCGAGATCAACGAGGCCTTCGCCGCCGTGTCGGTCATGAGCATGCGGGCCCTCGGCGTGACCGACGACGTGGTGAACGTCAACGGTGGCGCGATCGCGATCGGGCACCCCGTGGGCATGTCGGGCGCTCGGATCACCCTCACCCTGGCGCACGAGCTGCGCCGGCGTGGTGGCGGTATCGGGGCGGCGGCCCTGTGCGGCGGTGGCGGGCAGGGTGACGCCCTCATCGTCCGCGTGCCCACCGGGTGAGGCTGCCGCCTCCCGAGCAGGAGGTCGCCGCGCTCGTCGCGCAGGGCCGCGACGGGGACCCTCGCGCGACGGCACGGCTGCTGTCCCTGGTGGAGGCGGGCTCGTCCCCGCTGCGCGCGGTGGCGCGCGCCCTGGCCGACAGTGCTCCGCAGGCGCGCACGATCGGGGTGACGGGATCCCCCGGGGTGGGCAAGTCGACCCTCGTCGCGGGCCTGGTCGCGGCGTACCGCGAAACCGGTGCCCGGGTCGGAGTGCTCGCCGTCGACCCCACCTCGCCGTTCACCGGCGGAGCAGTGCTCGGGGACCGGGTGCGGATGCAGGAGCACGCCACCGACCCGGGGGTGTTCATCCGGTCGATGGCCACGCGGGGCCATCTCGGCGGGCTGTCATGGGCCACGCCGCAGGCCGTCCGGGTTCTCGACGCCGTCGGCTACGAGGTCGTGGTCGTCGAGACGGTCGGCGTGGGCCAGTCCGAGGTCGAGGTCGCGGGGCTCGCCGACACCACCGTGGTCGTGCTGGCCCCGGGACTGGGGGACGGCATCCAGGCCGCCAAGGCCGGCATCCTCGAGGTGGGTGACGTCTTCGTGGTGAACAAGGCCGACCGGGACGGCGCCGACCTGGTGGTGCGTGACCTCACCGCGATGCTGCGGCTGGCCTCGCCCGGTCCGCAGGCGTGGACGCCGCGGGTGCTGCGCACCATCGCCTCCCGGCAGGAGGGCCTCGACGCGCTGGTGCAGGCCGCGCACGAGCACCACGACTGGTTGGAGGGCAGCGGACGGCTGCGGCAGGTGCGGCTGCGTCGGGCCCGCCACGAGGTCGAGGCCCTCGCCGAGGCGGAGTTCCACCGAGCCGTGGGGGCCGCCCTGGGGGAGCCTGGCCTGGACGAGCTGGCCGCCGCGGTCGCCGACGGCCGGCTCGACCCGTACGCTGCGGCCGACACGCTGGTGGCGGCGGTTGCGCGGGCGCGGGGCTGATCTCGGGTACAACTGTGACCACACGCAGCGGCTGGTACCGGAGAGGGGCACCGAGATGCGCAAGTTCATCGTCGGCGCCATCGTGCTGTTCGTCGTGTACTTCCTGGTCACGAACCCGGAGGGAGCCGCCAGCCTCGTCCAGGGCATCTGGGACGCGGTGGTCTCCTTCTTCGACTCGGTGCTGAACTTCATCTCCGCGCTGTTCTCCTGAGCCCGCCGTGTCGCGTCTGGGCCGGTGGTGGGCGCGACGCCTCGACGCGGTCGTCATCTGGTTGGACCGGGTGGCCGACGAGGGCGTCGTCCCCAGGGCCCGCCGGCGGCTGCGCCGGCACGACCCCGACCGGTTGCTGCTCCCCGGCGAACGCGTCATGGACGAGGTGGGCCACCACTGGGTCGCCTACACCTGGCCGGTGACCGTGCTGGTGCTGGCGGTGCTGCTGCTGCTGCGGTCGCTGCTGGTCGTGCCAGTCGACGTGCTGTGGGTGCCGCTCGTGCTCGTGGCCCTGATGGCCGGTTACGGCAGCGACGCCTTCCTGCGAGTCAGGCGCGAGCGGTTCCTCGTCACCGACACCCGGGTGATGCGGCTGTCCGGGGTGTACAGCCGCAAGGCGGCCTGGATGCCGCTGTCCCGGGTGCTCGACATCACCGTGGACCGGCCGTTCTGGCTGCGGCCGTTGGGCTGCGGCCACCTGGTGCTGGAGAACGCGGCCCAGGAGCAGGGGCTGCGCGACATCCGCCTGATCTCCCACCCCGGCAGGCGGGCCCTGCTCATCCACCAGCTACGCACCCACGGCAGCGAGGTCGCCGCGCCCGCGCCGTCGCGTCCTGCTCGTTCCCGACACCGGAGCGACGGCGGTCCGCAGCCACCGGTGCACCCGATCACCCGTGAGACCTACCGGGGGCACCACCTAGCCTGAGCCGTATGGACGCCGACGGCATCGCTGCAGGACGGCAGCGCTGGCAGCAGCGCTACGACGAGGCGATCCGGTCCGGCCGGGTCGCCGACCGGGCTCCGACGACGCTGTCGGGCCTGCCGCTGGACCCGGTCTACGGCCCGTCGAACGGGCCCGACCCGCGCTTCGAGCGGATCGGCTGGCCGGGGGAGTTCCCCTTCACCCGCGGCCTCTACCCGACCGGCTACCGGGGCAAGCCGTGGACCATCCGGCAGTTCGCCGGGTTCGGCAACGCTGTGCAGACCAACGAGCGGTACCACCAGATCCTCGCGGCCGGCGGCGGTGGGCTCTCGGTGGCCTTCGACATGCCGACGCTGATGGGCCGGGACTCCGACGACCCGCGCGCCGTGGGCGAGGTCGGGCACTGCGGAGTGGCCGTCGACTCCGCCGCCGACATGGAGGTGCTGTTCGCCGGCATCCCGCTTCGCGAGGTCACCACGTCGATGACCATCAGTGGACCGGCGGTGCCGGTCTTCTGCATGTACCTGGTGGCCGCCGAGCGCCAGGGGGTCGGGCCGGGTGACCTCGACGGCACCCTGCAGACCGACATCTTCAAGGAGTACATCGCGCAGAAGGAGTGGCTGTTCCCCCCCGAGCCTCACCTGCGCCTGATCGGCGACCTGCTCGAGTACTGCGCGCAGCAGATGCCGGCGTACAAGCCGATCTCGGTGAGCGGGTACCACATCAGGGAGGCCGGCTCGACTGCCGCGCAGGAGGTGGCGTTCACGCTCGCGGACGGCTTCGCCTATGTCGAGCTGGCCCGGTCACGGGGCCTGGACGTGGAACGCGTCGCCGGCAGCCTGTCGTTCTTCTTCGACGCACACATCGACTTCTTCGAGGAGGTCGCCAAGTTCCGCGCCGCGCGCCGTATCTGGGCTCGGTGGATGCGCGAGCGCTACGGCCTCGTCACCCCCCGGGCGCAGTGGCTGCGGTTCCACACCCAGACGGCCGGGGTGTCGCTGACGGCCCAGCAGCCGTACAACAACGTCGTCCGTACCGCGGTCGAGGCCCTGGCCGCGGTGCTCGGCGGCACCAACTCGCTGCACACGAACGCGCTCGACGAGACGCTGGCGCTGCCCACCGCGGAGGCGGCCGAGATCGCGCTGCGCACCCAGCAGGTGCTGGCGCAGGAGACCGGGGTGACGGCCGTGGCCGACCCGCTGGGCGGCTCCTGGTACGTCGAAGCCCTCACCGACCGGATCGAGGCCGAGGCCGAGCAGCTATTCGGACGCATCGAGGGCATGGGGCACGACGGTTCCATGACGGCGGGGATCCTGCGTGGCATCGAGGACGGCTGGTTCACCGCCGAGATCGCCGACGCGGCGTTCGCCTACCAGCAGTCGCTGGAGAAGGGCGACAAGCACCTGGTGGGGGTCACCGACCACGTCGAGACGGTCACGTCCACCCCGCCGATCCTGCGCGTGTCGCACGAGGTGGAGGCCGAGCAGCGGGCCGCGCTGGCACACCGGCGGGCCCGGCGGGACGGTGTGGCCGTCGACGCGGCGCTCGAGGCGCTGCGGGCGGCGGTACGGGCCGACTCGAGCACGATCCCTCCCATGCTCGACGCCATCCGCGCCGAGGCGACCCTCGGCGAGGTGTGCGACCTGCTGCGCCAGGAGTGGGGCGGCTACACCGAGCCGGCGCGGTTCTGAGGGCGCTCTAGGGTGGAGGGCATGAGCCAGCCACCCCTCGGACCAGCCCTCTACGGGGCCGTCGACCTGTCCGCCCTCCGCCGGCCCACCACGCCACCCACCGGTGCGGGGAGCGGGGGGGCGGGCTCCCCCGGCACCGGCGCAGCAGCCGGTGTCGTCGTGGACGTGACCGAGGCGACCTTCGAGCGCGAGGTGCTGGCGCGGTCGCAGACCGTCCCGGTCGTCGTCGACTTCTGGGCCGAGTGGTGCGGCCCGTGCAAGCAGCTCTCGCCGGTGCTGGAGAAGCTGGCCGCCGAGTACGGCGGCCGCTTCGTGCTGGCCAAGATCGACGTCGACGCCAACCAGCGGATCGCGGCGGCCGCGCAGGTTCAGTCCATCCCGATGATCGTCGGCGTCATCGCCGGCCAGGTGCTGCCGCTGTTCGCCGGCGCCTACCCCGAGCCGCAGGTGCGCCAGTACCTGGACAAGCTGCTGGAGGTGGCTGCGGCCAACGGCGTCGCGGGAACGGTGGGCGTGCCCGCGACGGCCGAGCAGCCCGACGCGGCGGCCGAGGAGGCCGGTGACCCTCGCTGGGACAGCGCCGCGGACGCCATCGATCGGGGGGACCTCGACGCCGCTGCCGCTGCCTACCGCTCACTGCTCGCCGACAGCCCCGGCGACCCCGACGCGACCGCCGGGCTGGCCCAGGTCGAGCTGCTGGCGCGGGTGGGCACCGCCGGTCCCGATGTGCGAGCGCGCGCGGACGCCGACCCGACCGACGTCGCGGCGGCGTGCGCAGCCGCCGACCTCGACCTCGTCGAGGGCCTGGTGGCAGAGGCCTTCGCCCGCCTCGTCGACACGGTGCGACGCACCGTCGGGGACGACCGCGAGGCTGCCCGCCGGCACCTGATCGACCTGTTCGCGCTGGTCGGCGACGACGACCCACAGGTCCCGCCGGCACGGCTGGCCCTCGCCAACGCGCTGTTCTAGACCGGGCATGGCGCCGGTGTCCGAGCCCCGGGTGACGCCGGAAGGGGTCGAGCTCCGGCTGGCCGACCCCGGCCGCCGGCTCGACGCCGTCGAGCTCTGGTACCACCTGCGCCGGCCCTACCCCGATCGGTCCTTCCACCGGGACGGGGACGGATGGACCTACTGGCTCCCTCGGCCCGAGGTGGACCGGCTGGAGTACCTCATCGACCTGCGCGGACCCGATGGCCACGCGCTGGTCACCGACCCGGGCAACCCGCGACGGGCCCCAGGCGCGTTCGGTGAGCACAGCGTGGTGGAGTTCCCGGGATACCGCGAGCCGTGGTGGCTGGCGGCGAGCGCGGCAGCGCCGTCCGGGCGTCGCCGGACGTGGTTGCTGCCGGCGGGCCGAGGCCTGCGGCGGGACCTGCCGGTGCAGGTGTGGTCGCCGGAGGGTCTCCCCGACGACGAGGTGGCCCCACTGCTCCTGGTGCACGACGGCCCCGAGATGGACCGCTATGCATCCCTGACCGCCTACAGCGCGACGCTGACGCGGGCCGGCCTGCTGCCCGCGCACCGGGTGGGGCTGCTCGACCCGCTCGACCGCGATGCCTGGTACTCGGGGTCGCCCGGCTATGCCCGCAGCCTGGCCACCACGGCGCTGCCCGCGCTGCTCGCGCAGGTGCCGACGCGCGGCCGTCCGGTGCTGCTCGGTGCCAGCCTGGGCGCGCTCGCCGCCTTCCACGTCGAGTGGGCCCACCCGGGCACCGTGGCCGGGCTCTTCCTGGCCTCCGGCTCCTTCTTCCAGCCTCGGTTGGACGAGCAGGAGTCGGGTCACCGCGCCTTCTGGCGGGTGACCCGCACCGTCGCCGAGGTCCTGGACGCGCCGCAGGCGCCGTCCCGCCCGCCGGTGCGCCTCGTCTGCGGCAGCGCCGAGGAGAACCTGGCCAACAACCGCTCCTTCGCCCGGGCGCTGCACCGGCTCGGCTACCCCGGGAGGCTGGCCGAGTTCCGGGACGGGCACACCTGGGTGGGCTGGCGCGACACGTTCGACCCGCACCTGACCGCCCTGCTGGCCGCCGTGTGGGAGGGCTCGCAGTCCCACTAGTCTCCGGCCCCATGCGACGTGAGGTGCACGAGGTGTGGGCCCCGTCGTCGGGCCACGCCGGGACCGTGCTGGTGTACGGGCACTGGGGCCGCCCCGTGCTCGTGTTCCCGTCGGAGCGGGGCCGGGCCTGGGACTTCGAGAACAACGGCATGGTCGACGCCGTCGCCGACCTGGTCGAGCTCGGTCGGGTCAAGCTCTACTGCGTCGACTCCTTCGACTCGATGAGCTGGTCCAACCGTGACCTCCCGCTCGAGGAGCGGGCACACCGGCACGGCGCCTACGAGGCGTGGGTCCTCGACGAGGTCGTGCCGCGGCTGCACGCCGACTGCGGGGGTCCGATCGACGTCATCACCACCGGCTGCAGCATGGGGGCCTTCCACGCGCTGAACTTCGCCTTCAAGCGGGCCGACCTCTTCCCGCTGGCGATGTGCTTCTCGGGCAACTACGACCCCGCGTCCTGGCACGGCTGGGGCGAGCGCGGCACCGCGAGCTACTTCAACAACCCCAGCGACTACGTGGCGCACCTGCACGGGGACCACCTCGCCTGGCTGCAGCATCGGCTGTCGGTGCTGCTGGTGGTGGGCCGGGGCCCCTTCGAGGTGCACCCCACGCAGGCGCTGCCGTCCACAGAGCAGATGGGACGGCTGCTGGCCGACAAGGGCATCCGGCACGAGCTCGACGTGTGGGGCGAGGACTCTCCGCACGACTGGTCGTCGTGGGCCCGCCAGCTGCGCACCCACCTGCCGCGATTCTGCTGAGCGTCGACCGGGGCCGAACGAGGGGAGACCGACGATGGGTGCGCAGACGAGCCATCTCATCGGCCTGCTGCTGGGCACCGAGAACGACTGGCCGACCGCCTTCGAGTCGCTGGTCCGCGCGGTGGGCCCGGTCCGGGACGGGCACGGGGTGACGCACCTGCTGGAGACCGAGCGGGTGACGATCGAGCCGTTCCGACTGCTGGACCGCCCGCGGCACGACCTGGTGATCGACCGCCTCGCCTACTGGTACTACCACCCCCGCGAGTGGCTGAAGAAGGTCAGCCTGATGGACGACGTCTACCTGCTCAACAGCCCGTTCACCTTCCAGTCGATGGAGAAGCACGCCGCGTACTGCGCGATGCTGCGGCTGGGGCTGAAGGTCCCCGAGACGGTCCTCGTGCCGTACAAGAACCCCGTCGAGCACGCCAAGTGGGCCTATACGGCGGCCCGCTACAACCGGGAATTCGACCTGGACGCCCTGGCCGAGGGCGTCGGCTACCCGCTCTACATGAAGCCGTTCGACGGCGGCGGGTGGCGGGGCGTGTCGCGGGTGGAGGACCCGGAGGGCCTGCACGCCGCCTACGACGAGTCCGGCGAGATGCTGATGCACCTGCAGGCGGCCGTCCCGCACGACGTGTTTGCCCGGGCGTTGTCGATCGGCCCGGAGACCATGGTCATGCGCTTCCGTCCCGAGCGACCGATGCACGACCGCTACGAGGTGTCGCACGACTTCCTCTCGCCCGAGGCAGGGGAGGAGGCGGTGACGATCAGCCGGGTGGTCAACGCCTTCTTCCTGTGGGACTTCAACTCCTGCGAGATGCTCGTCTCGCACCAGGGCTCCGACGGCCCCGACGTGCACCCGATCGACTACGCGAACGCCTGCCCCGACGTTGCTCTGACCTCGCTGCACTACTACTTCCCGTGGGCGATGAAGGCGCTGCTGCGCTGGACCGCGTTCTGCGTGATCACTGACCGCCCGGTTCAGCTCGACCTGCGGACAGCCGACTTCTACCGCATCGCCGACCGCGACGACCTCTGCTACCGGGACAAGCTGGCCGCCTACCGGGTGCTGGCGGACGCGCACTTCGACGCCGAGCGCTACGCCGACTTCTGCGACTCCCGCCTGCGCCACCTCGACGAGGTGGCCTGGGAGTGGTTCGACAGCGCCGCCTTCGACGACCTGCTCGTCGAGACGGTGCGCACCACCTACCCGCCCCACGAGCACGACCGCTTCGTCGCACACCTGCGCGGTCTGCTCAGCCTGTGGCGCTCCGACGAGGCGGGTCGGCTGACCCGGGGTGAGCCGCAACCCACCCGGTAGGAGTTGCGGTCCTGGGACGGCACCTCCGCCGAGCCCCCAGTGCCTCACCTTCGAACCCCCTCTGTACCTGCCCGAGATCTCGGGCAGGTACAGAGGGGGTTCGAAGAGCTGGTCGGGCGGGGGACTTGGACGCCGGGCGGCGAGCCGAGGCGGCAGGGCGAGGGCGGGGGTGCAGGCGGGCGGGCCGGACACCGCTGTCCACAGCCGCGGGGCTGACGGCATGTCGTCCACGGCGGCAGTCATGGGCCCCGCCGGCGTCGAGGCGAGTGGGCCAGGCTGTCTCCCCGTGACGCAGCCGTGGTGGTCGGAGTTCGTGCGGCAGATCCGCCGCCGGCTCGACCTGTCCCAACGCGAGCTCGCCTGCCGTGCGGGCCTGCCGAAGTCGACCGTGGGAGACGTCGAGGCCGGGCACGTCGACCCTGGCCTCGGCACCCTGGAGCGCCTGCTCGAGGCGGCCGGGCTGCGGCTGGAGGTGGTCGACCGGACGGACCGCCCAGCCGACTTCCACGGCGACACGTCCCTGCCACGAGACGCCGCCGGGCGACGGCTCCCACCTCATCTGGATGCGCGCCCACGCGAGCCCGGGTCCTACTCGGAGCACTCGTCCCGCCCCAGCCCAGCAGCTGGCTGGACCTACCACCTGGACCGCTCCCGCCGCGACGCCGTGCGGCTCGCCGACCGGTACGGCACGTGGGGCTGCGGCCCCCCGACTCCCGGCTGCCTCGACGGGGAGTACGTGCGTCAGGTCTGGGGCGACGAGCTGGTCGACGGGCTGCTGGCCCTGGCGGCGCCGTACCTCGCCGAGGCGGGTGGACCGCTGCCGCCGAGCCAGCGCCGTACGGACGCGCTGCGACGCCTGTTCTCCCGCGAGCATCCCCCCGCGGCCCACCCTCCGCCGGCCCACCCTCCGCCGGCCCACCCTCCGCCGGGGGAGCGCCCGGTCCCGTGGGCTCAGCCCTCGTAGCGCAGCCAGAGCGTGCCCAGCGGGGGTAGTCGCAACGCCGCCGACGCCGGCCGGCCGTGCCAGGCGACCTCGTCGGCGTACACCCCTCCGAAGTTGCCGACCCCCGACCCTCCGTAGGCCTGCGCATCGGTGTTGAGGACCTCGCTCCAGCGGCCCGCTGCCGGCAGCCCGACGCGGTACCCCTCGTGCGGGACGGCGGCGAAGTTGGCCACGCAGGCGATCATCGACTCATCTGTGCCGAAGCGCAGGAACGAGTAGACGTTGCCGCTGGAGTCGTTGGCGTCGACCCAGGAGAAGCCGTCGGGGTCGAGGTCCCGGCTCCAGAAGGAGGCGAACTCGCGGTAGCGGGCGTTCATGTCCCGCACGGCCGCCTGAATGCCGCGGTGGTCGCTGTGGTCGAGCAGCCACCAGTCCAGCGACCGGCCCTCCGACCACTCCGACTCCTGGCCGATCTCCCCGCCCATGAACAGCAGCTGCTTGCCCGGGTGGGCCCACATGAGCGCGAGATAAGCGCGCAGGTTCGCCAGCTGCTGCCAGCGGTCGCCGGGCATCTTGCGCAGCAGCGAGCCCTTGCCGTGGACGACCTCGTCGTGGCTGAGCGGCAGCAGGTAGTTCTCGGTGTAGGCGTACATCATCGCGAACGTCATCTGGTGATGGTGGTACTGCCGGTAGATCGGCTCACGGCTCATGTAGCCGAGCGAGTCGTGCATCCACCCCATGTTCCATTTGAACCCGAACCCGAGCCCACCCACGTGGGTGGGCCGAGTGACTCCCGGCCAGGCGGTCGACTCCTCGGCGATGGTCGTGATGCCAGGCACCCGCTTGTAGACGGTGGCGTTCATCTCCTGCAGGAACGAGATCGCCTCCAGGTTCTCGCGCCCACCGTGGACGTTGGGCGTCCACTCGCCGTGTGCGCGCGAGTAGTCGAGGTAGAGCATCGAGGCGACCGCGTCGACCCGCAGACCGTCGACGTGGAACTCCTCCAACCAGTAGATGGCGTTGGCCACGAGGAAGTTGCGCACCTCGGTGCGCCCGAAGTCGAAGACGAGCGTGCCCCAGTCGGGCTGCTCCCCTCGGCGCGGGTCGGGGTGCTCGTAGAGCGGGGTGCCGTCGAACCGGGCAAGGGCCCACTCGTCCTTGGGGAAGTGGGCGGGGACCCAGTCCACGATGACACCGATGCCGACCTGGTGGAACCGGTCGATGAGGTAGCGCAGGTCGTCCGGTGAGCCGAACCGGGCCGTGGGCGCGAAGTAGGAGGTGACCTGGTACCCCCAGGAGCCGCCGAACGGGTGCTCGGCGACCGGGAGGAACTCCACATGAGTGAAGCCCAGGTCGGCCACGTAGGGCACGAGCTCGTCAGCCAGGGCCCGGTAGGACAGCCCCTGGCGCCACGAGCCGAGGTGTACCTCGTAGACCGACATCGGGCTGCTCACCGCCTGTCGCTGGACCCGCTGGGTCATCCAGTCGGCGTCCCCCCACTCGTAGGAGGAGGTGAACACCATCGACGCGGTGGACGGGGGCACCTCGGTGGCGAAGGCCATCGGGTCTGCCTTCTGCCGCCAGACCCCGTCCCGGCCGAGGATCTCGAACTTGTAGCGAGAGCCGTCGCCGACCCCGGGCACGAAGAGCTCCCACACCCCGCTGCTGCCCAGTGAGCGCAGCGGGCTCGCGGTGCCGTCCCAGTAGTTGAAGTCACCGACGACTCGCACCCCCTTCGCCGACGGCGCCCAGACGGCGAAGGATGTCCCGCTGACCGTCCCCATGAGGGTGGAGTACTCGCGCACGTGGCTGCCGAGCACCTGCCACAGCTGCTCGTGCCGGCCTTCCCCGACCAGGTGCAGATCGACCTCGCCGAGGGTGGGAAGGAACCGGTACGCGTCGTCGGTGTCGACGGTCGAACCGGCGTAGGTGACCCGCAGCCGGTAGTCCGGCACGTCGGGGAAGGGCAGGACCGCGACGAAGACCCCGTTGTGCTCGTGCTCCAGGACATGCTCCTGCTCGCCGACCACGACGACGACGCGCTCGGCGAGGGGCCGCAGCACCCGCACGGTGACGGCGCCGTCGTGCGGGTGGGGGCCGAGCACCGAGTGCGGGTCGGCGAAGTCGCCCGCGACGAGGTGGTCGATCACCTCGCGGCTCACCGGGTGACGCTCGGGGACGCGCGGTCCCGTCCGGGTGGCAGGGGTACTCACGTCGGGAACCTCCAGCGGTCGGGACGGGCGGCCGGCCTCACGAGGCCAGCCGTTCCAGGGCGGTCAGGGGGATGACGGTCCAGGCGGGCCGGTTGCGCGCCTCGTAGACCAGCTCGTAGACGGCCTTGTCGGTCTCGTAGGCGCGCAGCAGCACCTCGTGGGAGCCTGGCGCGCTGCCGGCCACGGAGGCGTAGCCGTCCAGGAAGGCCCCTCGGTTGCGCTGTGCCCACTCGCCGGCACGGTAGGCCAGCTGCGCGTCGTCGGGGTGCTCGCTGAGCAGGGTGTGCAGCGCCGCGTAGTCGATCGAGCGCAGCATCCCGGCGACGTCCCGGACGGGGGTGTCGAGCATGACCCGCTCGTCCACCGGCCTCTCGGGCTCCCCCTCGAAGTCGATCAGCTTCCAGTTCACCGAGGTGCGCAGCACCTGGCCCAGATGAAGGTCACCGTGTACCCGCTGCACCGGCACCCCGCCCGGCAGCGCGGCGAGCTCGTCGAAGGCGGCGTGCAGGGCCGGCGCCAACGAGGACGCAGCCGGCACCTCGTGCACGGCGTCGTCGAGCCGGACGTGCATCCGCTCGGCGGTGGACCGCACCTGTGCGGTGTCCCAGACCGCGGTGGGTAGCACCTCGCGCATGGCGGCGTGCACGGTCGCGGTTGCCCGGCCGAGCCGGTAGGCCTCACCTGCGAAGTCCCCGCCCACCTCCTCGGCGTGCAGGTCCCGCTCGGCGAACAGGTCGGCGACGCTGGTCAGTGCCAGCCGCCACCCGTCGGTGGCGGTGACCAGGAACGTCTGGAGCATCCCGAGGCTGCCGTGCACCGGGTGTCCGTCGCCGGGGTCGGCCCAGGTGCCGTCGAACCAGCCGAGCAGCGGGGCAACGTGCGGGCAGTCGGTGCGCGCCAGGGCGGCGTGCACCTCGATGTCGGGGTTGGTGCCAGGGACCAGCCGACGGAAGACCTTCAGCAGCGCGCGGTCGCCGAAGGCGAGCGAGGTGTTGGACTGCTCGCCGCCGAGGACGAGGGACTCCACGCCGACCGGGACCTGCGCGCCCTCGACCCGGTGGAAGGTGAGCCCGCCCAGGTCGTCACCGGCGTCGAGCCGCTCCAGCAGCCGACCGGTCACCTCCCGGTCGTGCAGCGCGTCGTAGACGAAGCCAGCCTCGACCCGGCCCAGGTGGACGTGCTCGATGCGGTCCCGGCGGTCCGGGCGCACCTCGACCGGCACCTGGTAGACGGTGGTGGTCGGACCCGCGGGTGCGTGCTGGTCGACCGCCACCACCAGGTGCTCCACCCGGTGCTCGGAGCCGATCGGGGTGTGGGCGAGCACCCGCACCGCGCTCACCGGCCAGTCCTTGCCCGCGAACCATCGCTGCGAGGGCAACCAGTCCGCCAGCAGGTGCTCCATCCCCGCGAGGGTGGTCATGACGTCTCCTCCGCCGGTTCCAGCTGGAACCAGTAGAAGCCGTGGTTGCCGACGGTGAGCAGGTAGGGCAGCTCACCGATCCGCGGGAACGGCACCCCACCGGTCATCTCCGTCGGTCGCCAGCCCTCCCAGCGGCGCAGGTCGAGCTCGACCGGTTGCGGGAAGCGCGACAGGTTGTTCACGCACAGCACGACGTCGTCGCCGAAGTGCCGGACGAAGGAGAGCACCGACGGGTTCGAGCCGCCCACATCCACGAACGCGCCGAGTCCGAACGCCGGGTTCTCGCGCCGTACCTGCAGCATCCGGCGGGTCCAGTGCAGCAGCGACGAGGTGAGCCGGCTCTGCGCCTCGACGTTGGTCACGGTGTAGCCGTACACCGCGTCCATGACCACCGGCAGGGTCAGCCGGCCCGGGTCGGCCTGGGAGAAGCCGGCGTTGCGGTCCGGCGTCCACTGCATGGGGGTGCGCACCCCGTCGCGGTCGCCGAGCCAGATGTTGTCGCCCATGCCGATCTCGTCGCCGTAGTACAGGACGGGAGACCCCGGCAGCGACAGCAGCAGCGCGGTGAACAGCTCGATCTGGTTGCGGTCGTTCTCCAGCAGCGGGGCGAGCCGGCGCCGGATGCCGATGTTGGCCTTCATCCGCGGGTCGAACGCGTACTCGGCCCACATGTAGTCGCGTTCCTCGTCGGTGACCATCTCCAGCGTGAGCTCGTCGTGGTTGCGCAGGAAGATCCCCCACTGGCACCCGCTGGGGATGGTGGGGGTGCGTTCGAGGATCTCCGAGATCGGGTAGCGCGACTCCCGCCGCACCGCCATGAAGATGCGTGGCATCACCGGGAAGTGGAAGGCCATGTGGCACTCGTCCCCGCCCTCGGCCGGGTCGCCGAAGTACTCCACGACGTCCTCCGGCCACTGGTTGGCCTCGCACAGCAGCACCCGGTCGGGGTACTCCGTGTCGACCATCCGCCGCACCGAGCGCAGGAACGCGTGCGTCTCGGGCAGGTTCTCGCAGGTCGTGCCGTCTCGCTCGTACAGGTACGGGACGGCGTCCAGGCGGAAGCCGTCCACGCCGAGGTCGAGCCAGAACCTCAGCGCGTCCAGCATCGCCTCGTGCACGGCGGGGTTGTCGAAGTTGAGGTCGGGCTGGTGGCCGAAGAACCGGTGCCAGAAGTACTGCCGTCGGACGGGGTCGAAGGTCCAGTTGGAGACCTCGGTGTCGACGAAGATGATCCGCGCCTGCGGGTACCTGTCGTCGGTGTCGGCCCAGACGTAGAAGTCGCCGTAGGGGCCGTCGGGGTCGTTGCGCGAGGCCTGGAACCAGGGGTGCTGGTCGCTGGTGTGGTTCATGACCATGTCGATGATGACGCGGATGCCGCGCTCGTGGGCCTTCTCCAGCAGCAGCGAGAAGTCCTCGACCGTGCCGAACTCGGGCAGGATGTCGGTGTAGGACGCGACGTCGTACCCGCCGTCGCGCAACGGGCTGGCGAAGAAGGGTGGCAGCCACAGGCAGTCGACCCCGAGCCACTCCAGGTAGTCCAGCCGGCCGATGAGCCCCCGCAGGTCGCCCACCCCATCGGAGTTGGAGTCGGCGAACGACCGCACCAGCACCTCGTAGAACACCGCCCGCTGGAACCACAGCGGGTCACTGCCGGGTGGGGGCAGACGGTGGTGGGTCACCACGACCAGCGCCGGACCGACACGATGTGGGCCGGCTCGAGGTAGGGGTCCAGGCGCAGGTAGTTGTGCTGGCCCCAGCGGTAGGTCGAGCCGCTCAGCTCGTCGTGCGCGGCGAAGGTCTCGTGCCAGTCGAAGCCCAGCGCCGGCATGTCCAGGCTGAGCAGGCTCTCCCGGGCACCGTGCGGGTCGAGGTTGACCACGACGATGACGGTGTCGTCCCCGCCGTCGGGGGTCTGCTCCCGCTTGCTGAAGGCCAGCACGTCGGGGTCGTCCACGTGGTGGAAGCGCAGGTTGCGCAGCCGGGCCAGCGCCCGGTGGGCGCGGCGGATCTCGTTGAGCCGGGTCAGGTACGGCGCCAGCGACTCGCCCTCGTGCGGACCTCCCGGCTCGTAGGCAGCCCAGTCACGCGGCCGGTAGGAGTACTTCTCGGAGTCGAAGTACTCCTCGCTGCCCGGGCGCATCGCGACGTGCTCGAACAGCTCGTAGCCGGCGTAGACCCCCCAGGAGGGGGAGAGCATCGAGGCCAGCACGGCCCGGATGCGGAATGCCGCCGGGCCGCCGTACTGCAGGTAGGCATGCAGGATGTCGGGGGTGTTGACGAAGAAGTTCGGCCGCATGTAGGCGGCGGAGTCTCGCAGCTCGGTTGCGTACTCGGTCAGCTCGTCCTTGGACGTACGCCAGGTGAAGTAGGTGTAGGACTGCTGGTAGCCCACCTTGGCCAGGGTGTGCATCATCGCCGGACGGGTGAAAGCCTCGGCGAGGAAGACGACGTCGGGGTCGGTGCGGCGGATCTCCCCGAGCAGGCGGTGCCAGAAGTCGACCGGCTTGGTGTGCGGGTTGTCGACCCGGAAGATGCGGACCCCGTGGTCCATCCAGAGCCGGACGATGCGCAGGACCTCGGCGTAGATGCCCTCCGGGTCGTTGTCGAAGTTGATCGGGTAGATGTCCTGGTACTTCTTCGGCGGGTTCTCCGCGTAGGCGATGGACCCGTCGGGGCGCACCGTGAACCACTCCGGGTGCTCGCTCACCCACGGGTGGTCCGGTGATGCCTGCAGCGCCAGGTCGAGCGCGACCTCCAGACCGAGCTCGCGGGCGCGGGCGACGAAGTCGTCGAAGTCGTCGATGGTGCCCAGGTCGGGGTGGACGGCGTCGTGCCCGCCCTCGGCGGCGCCGATGGCCCAGGGGACGCCAGGGTCGGACGGACCGGCCACCAGCGTGTTGTTCGGGCCCTTGCGGTACGCGTGGCCGATGGGGTGGATCGGGGGCAGGTAGACCACGTCGAAGCCCATGGCGGCGACCGCGGGCAGCCGCTCGGCCGCCGTCGCGAACGTCCCCGACGTCCAGGTCCCGTCGGGGTGGCGCACCGCGCCCTCGGAGCGGGGGAAGAACTCGTACCAGGACCCGACGAGGGCACGCTCGCGTTCCACGACCAGCGGGTGCGGCCCGTCCGGGGTGACCAGCTCACGCAGCGGGTAACGCTCCAGCGTGGCCAGCACTGCCGTGTCCAGGGCCGCAGCCAGCCGCACGTCGTCGGGTCGGCCGGTGTCGCGCAGCCCGGCCAGGGCGTCGGCGAGCACGGCTCGCTCGGTGGCCGCATCGGCCGGCAGGCCGGACACCGCCCGCTCCAGCAGCAGCGCACCCTCGGCGAGCACCAGCTCGACGTCGATCCCCGCGGGGACCTTGATCTCCGCGGCGTGCAGCCAGGTGCCGAACGGGTCGCCCCAGCCCTCGACGACGAAGCTCCACTCGCCCACCTCGTCCGCCCGCACCCGGGCGTGCCAGCGGTCGGTGCCCGGCACCCCGGGCACCATCGTGGCGCGCGAGCGCTCGGTGCCGCCGGGGCCGTAGAGCACCACGGTGGCCCTGACCCGGTCATGGCCCTCCCGGAACACCGTCGCGCCGACCTCGAACTCCTCGCCGACCACCGACTTGGCCGGGTAGGCGCCGCAGGCGACGACGGGCTGCACGTCCATCACAGGGATCCGTCCGGTCACGGCGTCGATCCAACCGCACGAGCCGCGCCGCGTCAGCCTCATCGGACGCACGGGTCGCGGGGTGCATAGGGTGCACCCCCGTGCGAGCCATCCGACGCCTCACCGTGCGCCCCGTGCTGCCAGCGCGCCTCGAGCCGCTGCGCGAGCTGGCCCTGAACCTGCGCTGGTCGTGGCACCTGCCGTGCCAGCAGCTGTTCGCCTCCGTCGACCCGGTGCTGTGGGACGAGCTGGGCCACGACCCGATGCGGCTGATCGCCTCGGTCCCCGGCGCCCGGTGGGCTGCCCTGGACGCCGACGACGACTTCCGGGCGAGGGTGCAGGCGCAGGTGGCCGAGCTGTACGCCTACCGAAGCGAGCCCCGGTGGTACCAGTCCCTGGGGCCCGACGTCCCGGCAGCCATCGGCTACTTCTCCCCCGAGTACGGCATCACCCACGTGCTCCCGCAGTACTCCGGCGGGCTGGGGATCCTGGCCGGCGACCACCTCAAGGCCGCCTCCGACCTCGGGGTGCCGCTGGTGGCGGTCGGGCTGCTGTACAGCCACGGGTACTTCCGCCAGAGCCTGTCCCGCGAGGGCTGGCAGCAGGAGCGCTACCCCGTGCTCGACCCTGCCGAGCTGCCGCTCAGCCTGCTGCACGAGGTCGACGGCAGCCCCGCGCGCGTGCACGTGGGGCTGCCGGGCGGACGAACGCTGGCCGCGGCGGTCTGGGTGGCCTGGGTGGGCCGGATCCCGCTGCTGCTGCTGGACGCGTCGGTGGAGGACAACGACCCGGCGGAGCGGGAGGTCACCGACCGGCTCTACGGCGGGGGCTCGGAGCACCGTCTCAAGCAGGAGATGCTGCTGGGCATCGGCGGGGTCCGCGCGCTGCGGCTGTGGTCCAGGCTCACCGGCGCCCCGATGCCGGAGGTGTTCCACACCAACGAGGGGCACGCCGGCCTGCTCGGGGTGGAGCGCCTGCGCGAGCTGGTGGAGACGGGCGTGGACGTCGACTCGGCCCTCGGCATGGTGCGTGCGGGGACGCTGTTCACCACGCACACCCCCGTGCCGGCGGGCATCGATCGCTTCCCCGTGCACCTGGTCGCCCAGTACCTCGGCGGGGAGGGAGTGAGCACCCACGTCGGCCTGGACCGGGTGCTCGCGCTGGGGGCCGAGTCGTACCCGGGTGGTGACCCGGGCGTCTTCAACATGGCGGTGATGGGTTTCCGGCTGGCCCAGCGGGCCAACGGGGTGAGCCTGCTGCACGGTCGGGTGAGCCGGAAGATGTTCGCGGGGCTGTGGGCGGACTTCGACGCCGACGAGGTGCCCATCGGGTCGGTCACCAACGGGGTGCACGCCCCCACCTGGGAGGCGCCGGAGGTCTCCGCGTGGGCCGCCCGGGGACTGGCCGACGTGGCGGACGAGGAGGTCTGGGCGACCAAGAGGGTGCTGCGTGCCCGGCTCGTCGCCGACGCCCGCCGGCGGGTGCGGCAGGCCTGGGAGCAGCGAGGCGCCCGGCCGGCATCGCTGGGGTGGGTGGACGGCGTGCTCGACCCCGACGTGCTCACGATCGGCTTCGCCCGCCGCGTGCCCACGTACAAACGGCTCACCTTGATGCTGCGCGACCCCGACCGGCTGCGCTCGCTGCTGCTGCACCCGCAGCGTCCGGTGCAGATCGTGATCGCCGGCAAGGCACACCCCGCCGACGACCACGGCAAGCACCTGATCCAGGAGATGGTGCGCTTCGCCGACGGCGCCGACGTGCGGCAGCGCATCGTCGTGCTGCCCGACTACGACATCTCCATGGCCCAGGTGCTCTACCCGGGGTGCGACGTCTGGCTCAACAACCCGCTGCGGCCGTACGAGGCATGTGGGACGTCGGGGATGAAGGCCGCTCTCAACGGCGGGCTCAACCTGTCGGTGCTGGACGGCTGGTGGGACGAGTGGTTCGACGGCGACAACGGCTGGGCGATCCCCAGCGGCGACGCCCACGACGACCCCGAGCGCCGAGACGACGAGGAGGCCGCCGCCCTCTACGACCTGATCGAGCAGTCGGTCGCCCCACGCTTCTACGACCAGGCCGACGGGCTGCCGACGCGCTGGCTGGAGATGGTGCGGCACACGCTGGTGACGCTGGGACCGAAGGTGCAGGCCACCCGGATGCTCGCCGACTACGTGCGCGAGTACTACGGCCCGGCGGCGCGGTCGTCGCGCGCGCTCACCCCTCCGGCGGCGGGGGACCTCGCCGCCTTCCTGAAGCGGGTGCACACCGGCTGGCCGGCCGTTCGGGTCGACCACGTCGACGGCGTGGCCGGGGACGGCGCCGGTGACCAGCCGGCCCTGGGCGACGAGCTGCGGCTGCGGGCGTTCGTCGCCCTCGGCGACCTGCAGCCCGCCGACGTGGCCGTGCAGGCCGTGCACGGCCGGGTCGACGACACCGACGGGTTGGTGGGCGCGACGGTGACGCCGCTGGCGCTGGCCGAGTCCTACGAGCACGGCCGGCACCGCTACGAGGGGGCGGTCCCGCTGGCCTCGACCGGCCCGTTCGGCTACACCGTGCGGGTGGTGCCCCAGCACCTGGCGCTGGCGTGCGACGCCGAGTCCGGACTGGTGCGGCTGCCGGCCGAGGGGTCGGCGATGACCGACGGCGACCTGCGCTGAGGCCCCCGCGCGACCGGCCTCAGCAGGCGCGCAGCAGCACGCAGGAGCGGGCGGCGAGCTCCAGCGCGGTCCCGGCGGGGACCCGGCCGCCGACCCGGTCGGGCCGCGCGGTGTCCAGCAGCACCTCGTACGTGTGCGCCCAGTGCTCCCCCTCGGGCAGCATCGCCGGCCTGTCCTGGTCCTCGGCGTGCAGCCAGAGCAGGAAGGAGTCGTCGGTGATCCGGGTGCCGTCGCGGTGGCGGCTGCGGATGGCGTCGCCGGCCAGGAACAGCCCGAGGGTGCGCCGGTGCGGGTCCCACCACTCGCCGTGGTCCATCTCCCGGCCCGTCGGGGAGAACCAGGCGACGTCCTTGCGGCCACCGGGGTAGGCGGGCTGGCCGACGAAGAAGTGCCGCTGGCGGAAGACGGGGTGCTTCTCACGCAGCGCCAGCAGCTGCTGCACCAGCGGCGTCAGCGCCGCCCACTCCGGCTCGGGGTCCCACTGCAGCCAGGAGATGTCGTTGTCCTGGCAGTAGGCGTTGTTGTTGCCCTGCTGGGTGCGGCCCAGCTCGTCCCCGCCGGTGAGCATCGGCACGCCCGTCGACAGCAGCAGCGTGGTGAGCATGTTCGCGGCCTGGCGGGCCCGCACCGCGCGCACCTGTGGGTCGTCGGTCGGCCCCTCCACCCCGTAGTTGCACGACCGGTTGTCCGAGCTGCCGTCGCCGAACGGCTCGAGGTTGGCCTGGTTGTGCCGATGCTCGTAGCTGACCAGGTCGCGCAGGGTGAAGCCGTCGTGGGCGGTGACGAAGTTGATCGAGGCGAACGGCCGTCGGCCGTCGGCGGCGTACAGGTCGGAGGACCCCGACAGCCGCTGGGCCAGGTCCCGGACGCCGTCGGAGCGACCACGCCAGAAGTCGCGCACCGTGTCGCGGTAGCGGTCGTTCCACTCCGTCCACAGGTGCGGGAACTCGCCCACCTGGTAGCCGCCCGGGCCGATGTCCCACGGCTCGGCGATGAGCTTGACCTGCCGCAGCACCGGGTCCTGCTGGATGACGGCCACGAACGTGCCGAGCATGTCGACGTCGTGCATGGAGCGGGCCAGGGCTGCCGCGAGGTCGAAGCGGAAGCCGTCCACGTGCATCTCGGTGACCCAGTACCGCAGCGAGTCCATCACCAGCTGCAGGGTGTGCGGGTGGCGGACGTCGAGGGTGTTGCCGCAGCCGGTGTAGTCGACGTAGTCGCGCCGGGACCGGCCCAGCCGGTAGTAGTGCCGGTTGGCCAGCCCCCGCCACGACAGGGTCGGCCCTTCCCGGCCCTGCTCGGCGGTGTGGTTGTAGACGACGTCGAGCACCACCTCGAGGCCAGCGGCGTGCATCGCGCGCACCATCTGCTTGAACTCGGTGACCTGCTCGCCGAGGCTGCCGGCCGAGCTGTAGCGCGCGTGCGGGGCGAAGAAGCCCAGGGTGTTGTAGCCCCAGAAGTTCGTCAGTCCGCGCAGCCGCAGGTGCAGCTCGTCGACGAAGTGGTGTACCGGCATCAGCTCCACCGTGGTGACGCCGAGGCCGACGAGGTGCTCGAGCACGGCCGGGTGAGCCAGGCCGGCGTAGGTGCCCTGCTGGTGCGGCGGCACCTGCGGGTGCCGCATCGTGAAGCCGCGCACGTTGAGCTCGTAGAGCACCGTGTCGCCCCAGCGCACCCGCGGTGCGACGTCGGGCCCCCAGTCGAAGGTGTCGTCGACCACCACGCCGACCGGGACGTGCGAGGCCGAGTCGGCCTCGTCGAGGTGGAGGTCGTCGCCGGGCATCAGCAGGTCGGGTCGTCGGTGGCCGAACACCGCCGGGCTGTAGCGCAGGTCTCCGGTGATCGCCCGGGCGTACGGGTCGACCAGCAGCTTCGCCGGGTTGAAGCGCAGCCCGTCCTCCGGTCGCCATGGACCGTGCACCCTCAGGCCGTAGCGCTGGCCGGCGCCGACACCGGGCAGGCGTCCGTGCCACACCTGGTTGCGCTGCTCGATCAGGTCGACCCGGTCCTCCCCGCCGTGCCCGTCGAGCAGCGCGACCTGCACCCGGGTGGCATCGGGTGCCCAGACCGCGACGTTGGTCGCGTCGGGCAGCACCGTGGCCCCCAGTCGCGTCCAGTCCCCGGGGAGCGCGACGTCAGGAGACGGCTGCAGCACGCGCCCAGTGTGCCCCCGCCGTTGCCGCCGCGCGGCACCGCCACCACCGCGGGCTACCCTGCGTGCCGGTGGGAGACCAGGTTCGCCTCGAGGTGGCCGACGGCATCGGCACCGTCCGGCTGGACCGTCCGCCGATGAACGTGTTGTCGGTGCAGCTGCAGGACGAGCTGGCCGCCGTCGCGCACGAGGTCGCGCAGCGCAGCGACGTGCGCGCTGTGGTGGTCAGCGGGGGCCCTCGGGTCTTCTCCGCCGGCGCGGACGTGGCCGAGATGGCCCAGTGGTCCTACCTGGACGCGGTCGACCGGTCCCGGGCGCTGCAGGCCGCTCTGACGGCGGTGGCGGACCTGCCGCAGCCCAGCGTGGCGGCCGTCGCCGGCTTCGCCCTCGGGGGCGGATGCGAGCTGGCGTTGTGCTGCGACGTTCGGGTCACCGGGGACAACGCGCGCCTCGGCCTGCCCGAGATCAGGCTGGGCATCATCCCCGGGGCCGGCGGCACCCAGCGGCTGCCGCGGCTGGTCGGTCCGGCCCGGGCCAAGGAGCTGATCTTCACCGGCCGGTTCGTCGGCGCCGCGGAGGCGCTGTCCATCGGCCTGGTGGACCAGGTGGTCGCCCCCGACGAGGTCGAGGCGGCGGCCCGGGCGTGGGCGGCGCAGTTCGTCGGCGGCCCGGCATACGCGTTGCGCGCGGCCAAGCAGGCCGTCGACGCCGGCATGGAGGTGGATGTGAGGACCGGGTTGGAGATCGAGCGGACGCACTTCGCGGGCCTGTTCGCCACGGCGGACCGGCGGACCGGGATGGGGTCCTTCCTGCGTGAGGGGCCGGGCTCGGCCCGGTTCGAGGGCCGATGAGCGCCCCCGACGAGGCGCGGGGTCCCGCTGCCGCCGCGGACGGCGGCCGGCCGGCTGCCCGCCCGTCCGCCAGCGCGCAGGAGGTGCAGGAGGCCTGGGCCGACACCAAGCTCGCCCAGGTGCTCTACCACGACTGGGAGGCCTCGACCTACGACGAGAAGTGGTCGATCTCCTACGACGAACGCTGCCAGACCTACGCCGCCGACCGGTTCGTGGCGGTGGCCGGACGGGACGGGTGGCCGCACGGGGAGAGCCTGGAGATCGGTGCCGGCACCGGCTTCTTCACCCTGAACCTGGCACTGGCCGGGGTCCTGGGCGGGCCGCTGCACGTCACCGACCTGTCGCCGGGCATGGTCGAGGCGGCCGAGCGCAACGCCTCCGAGGCGGGCTTGGTCGTGCACGGCCGGGTCGCCGACGTGGAGGACCTGCCCTACGCCGACGCCTCCTTCGACCTGGTCGTCGGCCACGCCGTACTGCACCACGTCCCCGACGTCGAGCAGGCCTTCCGCGAGATCGTCCGGGTGCTGCGCCCGGGGGGTCGGTTCGTGATCTGCGGCGAGCCCACCCGCTACGGCGACCGCATCGCTCGCACCTTGTCCCGGGCCACCTGGGAGGTGAGCACCCGCGCCACCCGCCTGCCGGGCCTGCGTCGCTCGTGGGGGCGCACGCAGCGCGAGCTGGACGCCTCGTCGCACGCGGCAGCGCTCGAGGCCGTCGTCGACCTGCACACCTTCGACCCGCACGAGCTCACCCGGGCCGCCCTGCGCGGTGGGGCGATCGACGTGAGCACCGTCACCGAGGAGCTCACCGCCGCTTGGTTCGGGTGGCCGGTGCGTACGTTCGAGGCGGCCGTGCCGGACGGGCGACTGGGCTGGCGCTGGGCCCGGTTCGCCTACGGCTCGTGGCAGCGGCTGTCGGCGGTGGACCGGGTGCTCGGCCGGGTGGTGCCCGACCAGCTGTTCTACAACGTGTCGATCACCGGGCGGGCGCCCGCGCCGAGGCGCTGACCACGCTGCGGGGGACGGCCCGCGCCGGGCCGGCCAGCAGGCCGACGTGGTGCGGGGCAAGCGCGAGCCGCAGCACCGACTCCCCGAACGGGGTCCGCTGGTGCAGGGTCGGGCCGAGCCGGTCCAGTCCCCGTTCCACCCAGGTGCCGCGAGAGCCGGCCACCGCCACCACCTCGGCCATGCCCAGCAGCCGGGCCGCGCCGACGAGGTGGCGCAGCAGCACCGTCCCGAGGCCTCGGCCCTGCCAGTCGTCCTCCACCAGCACAGCGACCTCGGCCACCCCCTCGTCCTCGTCGCCGCACGCGAGGTTGCCCAGGCCGACCACCGACGAGGCGGGGGACAGCGCGACGAGGGCGAGCTCGGTGCGCAGCAGCTGCAGGCACAGCCGCCGCGAGGGCGGCCGCGGACCGGCGCAGTAGCGCGCGTGCAACGTCTGCTCGCTGCAGCGGGCGTGCATGGCCTGCAGCTCGGGCAGGTCGCCGGGGACGGCGCCCTGCAGCACCAGTGTGCGCCCGTCGGGCAGCGGCGCACCGTTCGGGGCCAGGATCGCCTCGAGCGCGGCGCGCGAGGGGGTCGGCCGCGCCGCCGCCCGGGACGGCAGCGGGACGAGCCGGGGTGTGCTCACGACGGTTACCGTCCCGCCCCGAGGTTTCGCCGTGGTCACCGCGGGGTTACGCCGGGTGAACGTCTAGGGTCGCCGGTCGTGGCAGGTCGTCACCCGCGCTACGGGCTCGCCGAGCAGGGGCGTCTGTCCAGCTGGGAGTCGCTGCGCTGGGTGCTGCGGCACCGGGCCTGGACGCCGTGGTACCTCGTGCGCTACTGGCGCTACTTCTGGTTGAGGGTGCGCACCGCCCGGCACGGCAACGTCGTGACCGAGGGCTTGGTCTTCCTGGGCCGCCGCTCGCGGCTCTACGCCCGTCCCGGCCACGCCCGGCTCGTCATCGGCCGGTGGGTGCACGTCGGGGACGCGACCCGGCTGCTGGCGCACGAGGGCACCCTGCGGATCGGCGACAAGACCGTGCTCGGCCACGACACCACCGTCACCAGCTACCTCGACGTGGACATCGGTGCATCGTGCCTGATCTCGGACTGGGTCTACATCTGTGACTTCGACCACCGGACCGAGGACATCTCGGTGCCGATCAAGGACCAGGGGATCGTGAAGTCGCCGGTGCGCATCGCGGCCGACTGCTGGGTCGGTACCAAGGTGACCGTGCTGCGCGGCAGCGATGTGGGCACGGGGTCGGTCCTGGCCGCCCACACCGTGGTGCGGGGGCCGGTCCCTGCCGCGTCGGTCGTCGGAGGGGTGCCGGCCCGAGTGCTCAAGGACCGCCGGGCGGTGCACCAGGCCGACGCCCTGCGGCGGGAGGCGCTGGCCGACATCGCCCGCAAGACCGCTCGGGCGGCGCGGCAGGTTGTCGACGGTCAGGACGCCCGGGCGGCCCGCACCGAGGAGTAGAGCTCGGCGGTGCGCCGGGCCACTGTCTCCCAGCCGTACTGATCGACGGCCTCCACCCGGGCCCGGCCCACCATCGCCTCGGTGGCCACGGGGTCGGCCAGCAACCGTGTGACCGCGTCGGCCAGCGCGGCCGGGTCGGCGGGTGGCACCACCAGGCCGGTCACCCCCGGCCGGACGATGTCGGCGAGCCCACCGGCGCGGGCCACCACCACTGGCGTCCCGGCGGCCATCGCCTCCAGCGCCACCAGCCCGAACGGCTCGTAGCGGGACGGCACGAGCGCCACGTCGGCCGCGCCGAGCAGGGCCGCCACCACGGTGTCATCCAGCCGCCCGGCCAGGTGCACCCGGCCGGCAAGCCCGGCGGCGGCCGCCTGCTCGGCCAGCCCGTCCCGGCGGCCACCGGTGCCGACGAGCACCAGGTGCGTGCGCGGGTCGGGCAGCAGCCCCAGCGCCGCGATGGCGTCCTGCCCGCCCTTCTCGTGCTCCAGCCGGCCGACGAGCACGAGCATCGGGACGTCCGAGGGGACGCCGACGGCGGCCCGGGCCGCCGACCGCTGCCCCGGCGTGCTGGCCCACGCGCCGGCGTCGACGCCGTTGGGTATGACCACCACCCGGTCGGGGTCGGCCCGCAGGCCGTCGACGGCCTCGGTGCGCATCGCCTGCGAGCACACGACGGTGCGGTCGGCGGCGGTGACGAGCTCCTGCTCGATGGAGGCCCGCCAGCGGGAGAAGTCGGTGGTGATCCAGCCGTTCCACAGGCCGACCTCGGTGGCGTGCAGGGTCATCACCAACGGGGCGCCGAGCCGGCCGGCCAGGGTGGTGGACGCCCCGAGCACCACCCAGTCGTGCCCGTGCACCACGTCGGGCCGCCAGTCGCCGAGCAGGGGCAGGCCGTCGCGGACGAGGGCCTGCTGCAGTGCCACCACGAAGCCGGCGGTGTCGTCGTGCACGTCGGGCCCGTCGGGGCCGAGCTCCACCCGATGCACCTGCGGGACGCCGGCCGAGGCAGGGTCGGCGGGGGTGTCGGGGCAGCCCTGGGTGAGCACGCGCACGTCGTGCCCCTCGGTGGCCAGCGCCTGGCTCAGGGCGTGCACGTGCCGACCGAGCCCCCCGTACATGACCGGCGGGTACTCCCAGGAGACCTGGAGGACGCGCAGGCCGGGCACGTTGCCGCAGCGTAGCCATCAGGTGTTCGGGACACGGACGCTGCGCGCGTCGACGTGTCCGAAGGGGCGGGTCAGGCCCAGCGGGCGGCGGTGCGCCACCAGCGCGTCGACGTCGGCGACGTGCCCGCGCAGCCGGGCCCGGGCGTAGGCCTCGCTGGAGCCGTGCGACACCATGAACGGCCAGTCGCTGGCACCGGCCAGCAGCACCGTCTCGGCCAGCTCGTCCAGCCACGGGTCGCGCCCGACCCGGTGCGGGGTGGTGCGGACGGCGGCGAGCAGGGCGTCCTGGGCGCGGGTCTGCTCGGCCAGCAGGTCGGTGACGGCCCCTCCGTCCCACACCGACAGGTCCTTGCCCAGCCCCCACGAGCCGGTCTCGGGGTGCACCCGGGCCGTGGGCGGGTCGTCGGCCAGCGCCCGGGCCAGCGTCCTCACCCGCACCCCAGCGGCGGGCAGCGCGGCGAGCACGCCCTCGAGCCAGTCCAGCCCCTCGTGCCACCAGTGCCCGAACAGCTCTGTGTCGTAGGCGGCCACCACCAGGCCGGGACGGCCCGCGCGGGCCGCCAGGTCGCCCAGCCGGTGGCGCACGAGCGTGACGAAGTCGTCCACGTCGGCCGCGACCGCGGCGGCGGCCTTGTCGGGCTCGTACGGCGCCTTGTCCTGCGAGCCCACCTGCGGGCTGGTGACGCGGAACAGCTTGAGGCCCGAGTCGTGGTGGTGGGCGTGGAAGTCGCGGTACCAGCGCCCGCCGGGGTAGCCGCGCCGGGGCGACCAGACCCGGTAGGTGACCTCGAGGTCGCGGGCCATGACCGCGACGTCGCTGTCGGCGAGCCACCAGGCGCGGTCGGTGGTCGCGCCCACGTGCTGCAGCGTCGGCCCGTCGAGCATGAGGTGGCGCACGCCGCCGGCTGCCAGCAGCCCCTCCAGGCCGGGGGAGTAGGCGCACTCGGGCAACCAGACGCCCGCCGGTCGGGCCCCCAGCCGCAGCCGGTGGTCGTCCAGCCCGCCGGCCAGGGCCAGCCTCGCCACCGGTGCGCGCACCAGCGGCAGCACCGGGTGAGTGAGCGGCCCGCCGAGCAGCTCGACCACGCCGGTGTCGGCCAACTCGCGCCAGACCGGCGAGCCGCCGGTGGCCCAGTGCCGCTCGTAGCGGCGCAGCGCTTCCCGGGCGGACGAGCCCTCGTAGCGGCCCAGGTCGGCCAGCACCGGGTCACGGCTGGCGCTCAGCTCGTCGGCCCGCAGCATCCAGTCGGCGAGCCAGCGGTGGTGCTCGGCGCCGGCTGCCGGGTCGTCCAGCTGCGCGGCGAGCACGGGGGTGAGGCCGAGGGTGAGCAGGTCGCGGCCGCCGTCCTGGCCGAGCCGGTGCAGCAGCTCGGCCAGCGGGGCGTAGGACTGCGCCCAGGCCTGGTGCAGCCACTCCTCGCCGACGGGCCACCTGCCGTGGCCGAGCAGCCACGGCAGGTGGCTGTGCAGTACCAGGCAGAACGTGCCCACCGGGGCGCTCATCGGTGCACCATCGCCACGGCGACCAGGTCGAGGCATCCCGCCAGGTCGTCGGTGAGCACGAAGTCGTCGGCGGTGACTTCTCGGACGGCCTCCGCCAGCGTGGGCGGCCAGTGCTCGGGGGGGGCGGCGAGCTGGGCGTCGACGATGGAGCCGTGCTCGCGCTCCCACCCGGCCAGGCGCGGCCCGTGGGCGAGCCCGTGCCGGGTGAGGGCGGCGAAGGCCGGCGCGAGCAGGCCCGTCAGCTCGTCGGCGTCCAGCTCGCGGTGGTGGAACACGTTGCCGGGCGGGAAGGTGCGGCGGTTCGGCGTGGACAGCACCGCGCGCCCCCCGGGCCGCAGCACTCGGGCGCACTCGGCCACGAACCGGCCCTGGTCCCACACGTGCTCGATGGTCTGCAGGCTCACCAGCAGGTCGACTGACCCGGTGCGCACCGGCAGCCCGACGAGGTTGGCCCGGACCACCGGCACGTCCGGGTAGGTGTGCGCATGGTGGCGGGTGGAGGCCCAGTCGTAGTCGAGGGCGAGTACCCGGCCACCGGCTGCGGCCAGTCCCGACGCGCCGAACCCCTCGCCGCTGCCGGCATCGAGCACGGCCGGTGTGCTGCGGTACCAGCCGGCCAGCCACGTCCGTACGAGCGCGTAGCAGGCGTCGTGCCGCGCCCACCAGTAGTTCTCGTGCCCCACGCCGGGCACGGTGCGCTCCCCGGCCGACTGGGCCAGCAGCCGCAGTCGGCCGCGGCTGTCGGGCACGAGAACTCCTTCGGGTCGTGACGGGTGGGCCGGCCCGAGCCTACGGAAGGCCTGGCGGGCAGCCCCTGGCGCGAGTGTGAGCCACTCCTCGCAGGGGCCCGTTGGTGGCATCGCTACTGACGAGTAACATCGAGTCCCTGACCTCGACGCGACCCCGGGTACGGCCAAGGAGGCCTGCATGAAGATCGTCGTCCTGTGCAAGTACGTACCGAACGCGACCGCGGACCGCAGGTTCGCCGAGCCCGACAACACCACCGACCGCGTCGGCGTCGACGGCGTGCTCTCCGAGCTGGACGAGTACGCCGTCGAGGAGGCGATGACGATCAAGGAGGCCGGCGACGCCACCGTCACCATCCTCACCCTCGGTCCTGCTCCCGCCGCGGACGCGGTGCGCAAGGCGCTGCAGATGGGTGCCGACGCCGGTGTGCACGTGCTCGACGACTCCATGCGTGGCTCCGACGCGCTGGCCACCTCGCTCGTGCTCGCCAGGGCGCTGCAGAAGATGGGCGAGATCGACCTGGTGATGACCGGGATGGCCTCGACCGACGGCGAGATGGGCGTCGTGCCCGCGATGATCGCCGAGCGGATGGGGCTGCCGCACGTGGGCTACCTGGGCGACCTCACCGTCGCCGACGGCACGATCACCGGACGCCGGGACGGTGACGCCGCGGTCGAGCACGTCAGCACCGCACTGCCTGCCGTCGTGAGCGTCACCGACCAGATCAACGAGCCGCGCTACCCGTCGTTCAAGGGGATCATGGCGGCGAAGAAGAAGCCGGTGGAGACCTGGAGCCTCGCCGACCTGGGCGTGACCGCCGACGAGGTGGGCCTGTCGGCCGCCTGGACGGTGGTGCAGACCATCGCGAAGCGCCCGCCGCGCGGCCACGGTGAGGTCGTCGCCGACGACGGCAGCGGTGGCTCGCGCCTGGTCGAGTTCCTCGCGTCCAAGAAGTTCGTCTGACCGCCCCGACCTCAGCACAGGAGAGACACCCATGAGCGCGATCCTCGTCCTGGTCGACCACCACGACGGAGCCGTCCGCAAGGCCACCACCGAGCTGCTCACCATCGCCCGCCGGCTGGGCGACCCCGTCGCCGTGGTGATCGGCCACGGCGTCGAGAAGGCGCTGCCGACCCTCGGCGAGTACGGCGCCACGTCGGTGGTCTCGGTGGACGCCCCCGACATCGACGACTACCTCATCCTGCCGCGGGCCGAGGCCATGGTCGCGGTCGCGCAGAAGGTGCAGCCGGAGGCCATCCTGCTCACCTCCAACGCCAAGGCCAAGGAGATCGCCGCGCACCTGGCGATCAAGCTCGGCTCCGGCATCATCACCGACGCCGTCGACGTGCAGCCTGGCCCCGACGGCCCGGTGACCACCCAGTCGGTGTTCGCCGGCAACTTCTCGGTGCAGGCGAAGGTCACCAAGGGCACCCCGATCATCACCGTCAAGCCCAACGCCACCACGCCCGAGCCGTCGCCGGCCACTCCCACTGTCGAGACGCTCAGCGTCGAGCTGTCCGACCTGGCCAAGCGGGTGCGCGTCACCGAGCGGGCGCCGCGCGAGCGCACCGGCCGTCCCGACCTGAACGAGGCCGCGATCGTGGTCTCCGGGGGTCGCGGCACCGGCGGTGACTTCGCCGCCGTGGAGGCCCTGGCCGACGCTCTCGGCGCGGCGGTGGGCGCGTCCCGGGCCGCCGTCGACTCCGGCTGGTACCCGCACGCCTTCCAGATCGGGCAGACCGGCCACGTCGTCTCGCCGCAGCTGTACGTGGCCGCTGGCATCTCCGGGGCCATCCAGCACCGCGCCGGCATGCAGACCGCCAAGACGATCGTGGCGGTGAACAAGGACGAGGAGGCGCCGATCCTCTCCCTGGCCGACTTCGCCGTCATCGGCGACCTGTTCAGCGTGCTGCCGCAGGCAACGGACGAGATCAAGCGCCGACAGGGCTGAGCCGGGACGAACGCGTCGAGAACGGCGCTCGGGGTGCGGACACGCTCCGGGCGCCGTCCTCGTCCTGCCCGCCTATCCTGACCACGCCATGCGCGCCTACCTCGACCACGCGGCGACCACCCCGGTGCTGCCGCAGGCGGTAACGGCCGTGGCCGCCGAGCTGGGCCATGTCGGCAACCCCTCGTCGCTGCACACGGCTGGACGGGCGGCCCGCCGCCGGGTCGAGGAGCACCGGGAGCGGATCGCCGCAGCACTGGGTGCCCGTCCGAGCGAGGTCGTCTTCACCGCCAGCGGGACCGAGGCCGACAACCTCGCGGTGAAGGGCCTGTACTGGTCGCGCAGCGCGTCCGACCCCAGGTGCCGCCGCGTGCTCGTGCCGGCTGTCGAGCACCACGCCGTGCTCGACGCTGCCGAGTGGCTCGCGACGACGCAGGGCGCTGACGTACAGCTGCTGCCCGTGGACGGCCTGGGCCGGCTCGACCTGGACGCGCTGGACGCCGCCCTGGCACATGAGCCCGACCGGATCGCCCTCGTGTCGGTGATGTGGGCGAACAACGAGGTGGGCACGCTCCAGCCGGTCGCCGAGGTGGTCGCCAGGGCCCAGCGCGTCGGAGTCCCGGTGCACAGCGACGCGGTCCAGGCCGTCGGCCAGGTGCCGGTGGACGTCGCGGCGAGCGGCGTGCACGCCCTGACCGTGTCCGGGCACAAGCTCGGCGGCCCGCCGGGGGCGGCAGCGCTGCTGCTTCGCCCCGACGTCGCCGTCACCCCGCTGCTGCACGGTGGGGGCCAGGAACGCGACGTGCGGTCGGGCACCCTGGACACGGCTGGGATCGCCGGGCTGGCGGTGGCGGTCGAGGCCGCGGTCCACGAGCAGCCGCAGCGGCGGGCCCGGGTCGCCGCCCTGCGTGAGGACCTGGTCGCGCGGGTCGCCTCGGTCGTGCCCGACGTGCTGGTACACGGCGACCCCGACCCCGAGGGGCGACTGCCGGGGGTGGCCAACCTGGGCTTCCCGGGGTGCGAGGCCGACGCCCTGCTCATGCTGCTCGATGCTCGCGGCGTCGACTGCTCGACTGGCAGCGCCTGCTCGTCGGGGGTGGCCGAGCCGTCGCACGTGCTGCTCGCCATGGGCTGCGACGAGCACGAGGCGACCTCGGCGCTGCGCTTCTCGCTCGGGTGGACGTCCACGGCCTTCGACGTGGACTGCCTCGTCGCGGCCCTGCCCGAGGCGCTCACCCGTGCTCGTGCAGCCGGCCGGCTGAGCCTGCGAGGCGGCTGAGGTGCGCGTCCTCGCCGCCCTGTCGGGCGGGGTCGACTCTGCTGTGGCCGCTGCCCGGATGGCTGACGCCGGTCACGAGGTGACCGGCGTGCACCTGGCGCTGTCCCGCACCCCCGCCGCGACGCGGTCGGGGTCACGCGGCTGCTGCAGCCGGGAGGACGCCCACGACGCCCGCAGGGTCGCCGACGTCCTCGATCTGCCGTTCTACGTGTGGGACGTCTCCGAACGGTTCCAGCGCGCGGTGGTGGACGACTTCGTCGCTCAGTACGCCGTGGGCCGCACCCCCAACCCCTGCCTGCGCTGCAACGAGCAGATCAAGTTCGCCGCCGTGCTCGACCGTGCGCTCGCGCTGGGCTACGACGCGGTGGCCACCGGGCACTACGCGCGCCGGGAGGTGCACAGCGACGGGACCGTGACCCTGCACCGGGCCGCCGACCTGGCCAAGGACCAGTCCTACGTGCTCGCGGTGCTCACCCAGCAGCAGCTGCGCCACGCGGCCTTCCCGCTCGGTGGTGACCTCAAGCGAGCCGTGCGCGTGGAGGCGGCCACCCGCGGCCTGGCCGTGGCCGGCAAGGCCGACAGCCACGACATCTGCTTCATCCCCGACGGTGACACGGCGGGCTTCCTCGCCGATGCCCTGGGCTCGGCTCCCGGGCCGGTGGTCGACGGGCGCAGCGGGCGGGTGCTGGGTCGGCACCAGGGAGTGCACGGCTTCACCGTCGGGCAGCGGCGCGGGCTGGCTCTGGCCGAGCCCGCACCGGACGGTCGTCCCCGATACGTGCTGGGCCTGTCGCCGGTCGATCGCACCGTGACGGTCGGACCGCGGGAGGACCTCGCGGTCGCCGGAGCCTGGACCGGCGCACCTGTCTGGTGCGGCGGCGAGCCGGTGCTGCCCCTCGACGTTCGAGCCCAGTACCGGGCGCACGGGGAGGCGGTGGCCGCCCAGGTCTCGTCGGCGGACCGAGCAGCCGGGGGGTCGCAGCCTGCGGAGGCGGCCGGGCTCAGCGTCTCGTTCACGGTGCCGCAGCTCGGCGTCGCACCCGGGCAGACAATCGCGTTCTACACCGGCGACGGCGGCGAGCAGGCGCTGGGCTCGGCGACCATCGTGGGCACGTGGCGCCCATGAGCATGCCAGCCGACGCCCATCCTCAGCCCGCGCGGGCTGACAGTGCGCAGAAGCGCCTTCCCAGCCCGGGTGGGCTGAGGAGACAGCCGTGAGCCCACCCTGGCCGGTGGGCGCGTCGACCGGTGTCGGTTCGCTGCCGGGCACCGACCCGCTGGCGGCGGCCACGTTCGTGCTGGATCAGGCGCCCGACCTTCCGCACGTGCCGGAGCTGCCCGCCCGCGGCGTGGGTGCCGACGCGGTGGGCCGGGCCGGCGCCCTGCTCATCGACCTCCCGGTCGAGGCCGGACCCGACGGCTGGTCCGTCGCGAGCCGGCCCGGTGGCGACCAGCGCCGGGCCCACGAGCTGCTCACCGCCGACCTGGCAGCCCTCGCCGTCGCCGCGCACGGGTGGACCGGCCCGCTCAAGGTGCAGGTGCTGGGTCCGCTGAGTCTGGCCGCCTCGCTGGGCCGTCCGCTCGGCGAGGCCGCCCTCGCCGACCCTGGCCTGCGCCGTGACCTCGCCATCTCGCTGACCGAGGGACTACGGGCTCATGTCGCCGACCTGCAGGCCCGGCTACCCGGGGCGGCGCCGGTGCTGCAGGTGGACGAGCCGATGCTGCCCGCGCTGCTCGCCGGTGCGCTGCCGACCCGCAGCGGGTGGGGACGTCTCGCCCCCATCGAGCCGCACGAGGCCACCGTCCTGCTCAGCGGCGTGCTGGAGGCCGTCGCCGACCCCCAGCACCGCTGGGTGCACTGCTGCGGCGCCGACGTGCCGGTGGACCTGCTGATGGCCGCGGGTGCCGGCGGCCTGTCCGTGGACCTCTCGCTGGTGGGCGCGGATCTGGACCCCTGGGGGCGAGCGGTCGACGCCGGTGCCGTGCTCGTGCTCGGCGCCGTCCCGACGCGTGGAGCCCCGGACGGCGCCGCGGCCGGGCAGGCCGTCCTGGACCTGTGGCGACGGCTGGGGTTCTCGCCGTCGCTGCGGCATCAGCGAACCGTCGTGACCCCCACCTGCGGGCTGGCCGGCCTCCCGGGGCGGGACGTGCAGGCTGCCGGGCCCGCCTACCGCGCGGCTCGGGACGCGGCCCGCCTGGTCGCCGAGGCCGACGGCTGAGTCGGACCGTCCCGGTAGCGTCGCGAGGGTGAGCGAGACCGACGACCTGTCGCCCGCCGCGAAGGTAACCCGGGCGGTGCCGGCGCCGCTGGAGCCGCCCGCCGAGGTGCGCTCCGAGCACGCCGACGTCTCCGAGCAGGTGCGCGAGCACCGGTACCGGTACTACGCGCTGGACTCACCGACGATCGCCGACGGGGAGTTCGACGCGCTGTACCGCCGGTTGGAGCTGCTGGAGGAGCGGTGGCCGGCGCTGCGTACCCCCGACTCGCCGACCCAACAGGTCAGCCAGCCGATCGACGGCACGCCGTTCGCTCCGGTGCGGCACGGGGAGCCGCTGCTGAGCCTGGACAACGCCTTCGACGCAGACAGCCTGGCGGCCTGGGCGCTGCGAGTGGAACGGGAGCTCGGCCCGGACGACGCCGCCCGGGTGCGCTACCTGTGCGAGGTGAAGGTGGACGGTCTGGCGGTGAACCTCACCTACGAGCACGGACGGCTGGTGCGCGGCGCGACCCGCGGGGACGGGCGCACCGGTGAGGACGTGACCGCGAACGTACGCACGCTGGCCACGGTGCCGCCGGTGCTGGACGTTGCCGCCGGCGAGGCCGCCGGGCACCCGGTGCCCGCGCGGTTCGAGGTGCGGGGCGAGGTGTACTTCCCCAAGCGGGCCTTCGCCGAGCTCAACGCCTCCCTGGTGGCGGCGGGCAGGCCACCGTTCGCCAACCCGCGCAACACCGCGGCGGGGTCCCTGCGGCAGAAGGACCCGGCGGTGACCGCGTCCCGGCCGCTGCGGCTGGTGTGCCACGGCATCGGCGCAGCCGAGGGGTTCGACTGGGCGTCGCAGTCGCAGGCCTACGAGGCGTTGGCCGCCTGGGGGCTACCGACCAGCGACCGGGTGGCGGTGGTGGACGACCTGGCCGGTGTGAGTGACTACGTCGCCTTCTACGCCGAGCACCGGCACGACCTCGAGCACGAGATAGACGGCGTGGTCGTCAAGGTCGACCAACGCGACCTGCAGGCCCTGCTCGGTGCCACCAGCCGGGCCCCACGATGGGCGGTGGCCTACAAGTACCCGCCCGAGGAGGTGACCACTCGGTTGATCGACATCCGGGTCAACGTCGGGCGCACCGGCCGGGTCACCCCGTACGGGGTGATGGACCCGGTGACCGTCGCCGGGTCGACGGTGGAGTTCGCCACCTTGCACAACGCCGCGGAAGTCGCCCGCAAGGGGGTGCTGATCGGGGACACGGTGGTGCTGCGCAAGGCCGGCGACGTCATCCCCGAGATCGTCGGCCCGGTGGTCGACCTGCGCGACGGCTCGCAGCGGCCGTTCGTGATGCCGACGGTCTGCCCGTCGTGCGGGACGGCGCTGCGGCCGGAGAAGGAGGCCGACGTCGACCTGCGCTGCCCCAACACCCGGTCGTGCCCGGCCCAGCTGCGGGAGCGGCTGTTCCATCTGGGCTCCCGCGGCGCGCTGGACGTCGAGGTGCTCGGCTGGGAGGCCGCCGGGGCCCTGCTGGATGCCGGCGTGGTGCACGACGAAGGCGACCTGTTCGCCCTCGACGAGACCGCGCTGCTGGCTGTCGGCCTGTTCACCCGCAAGGACGGTGGGTTGACCGCCAACGGCCGACGGCTGCTGACCAACCTGGCCGACGCCCGGGACCGGCCGCTGTGGCGGGTGCTGGTCGCCCTGTCGATCCGCCACGTCGGCCCTACCGCAGCCCGGGCGTTGGCCGCCCGGTTCGGCTCGCTGGAGGCCATCGAGACTGCCGACCCCAACGAGCTGGCCGCCGTGGACGGCGTCGGGCCCACCATCGCCGCCGCCGTACGCGACTGGTTCGCTGTGGACTGGCACCGGGCCGTGGTCGACGCCTGGCGAGCCGCCGGCGTGCGGCTGCAGGACGAGCAGCAGACCGGCCTCAGGCCGACGCTGGCCGGCAAGACCCTCGTCGTCACCGGCACCCTGTCCGGCTTCACCCGCGACGAGGCCAGGGAGGCGATCCTGGCTCGCGGCGGCAAGGCGGCCGGCTCGGTGTCCCGCAAGACCGACGCGGTGGTCGTCGGCGACAACCCCGGCAGCAAGCACGACAGGGCCGTCGAGCTCGGCGTGCCGGTGCTCGACGAGGACGCCTTCGCCCATGCGCTGCAGCACGGCCTGCCCGAGCGATGACACGGGCGGCGGCCCGTGAGGCCGGCGCCCGTCACAGGGCGTGTGGCACTGGTCACTGCTGCTGTGCGGCCGACGCTGGGGCTGAGGGACCCTGAGACACGGTGCCGTCGGGGAGAGGGTCGCACGCGCGGCCGGGCGGGGCGTCCAGCGAAGGGGGATGCAGCATGGGTATCAAGGAGACGCACAGGCGCAGCGTCCACATCGACGCCCCGGTGGAGACGGTCTTCGCGTACGTCAAGGAGCCGCGTCACTTCCTCGAGGCGTTCCCGGAGGAGGACCGACGTCACATGGCGCTGGCCGAGGTGGACCTCGCCCCGGACGGCGGGCTCGGGTCGACCTACCGGGTGATGGGCCGGATGTTCCTGCTCTTCCACCTGGAGTGGACCTTCAGCCGCGAGGAGTACGTGCCCAACGAGCGCTTCACGGATCACACGCGTGTCGGTGGGGCGTGGACCTTCACCGTGGAGCCGGACGAGACCGGCACCACGTTGTCGGCAGCGTTCGGTTGGACGGACACGGTGCCGTTCGTGCCCGAGCTGGCGGTCCTCGGCTGGGATGGCGACCGCGACCTCGACACGATGCTGGCGAACCTGAAGAACCAGATCCAGACCTGACGACGGTCCGGACCCACGGGGGTCACGGGCCGTAGCAGCCCAACTCGACCAGGTTGCCGTCCGGGTCGCGCACGTAGACCGAGGTCATCGGGCCACGGGCACCGGTGCGGCGCACCGGGCCGACCTCGACGGGCACCCGCAGGGCGGTGAGGTGGGCGAGCACGTCGGCGACCGGCCCTGGCACCACGACGCACAGGTCGCCCGAGCCGACCTGCACGTGCCGGGCCACCGGCGCGGCCATCGAGCCGTCACCGGGGTGCAGGTTGATCTTGGAGGAACCGAGCTGGACGGCCCGGCGCCCCTGACCGAAGGTGACCGCCTGCATCCCCAGCACCTGCACGTACCAGCGGACGCTGCGCTCCACGTCCGCCGCGGTGAGCACGACGTGGTCGAGCCCCTGCGCGCTGGCCGCCCCGATCGGCCCCGACCGGCCACTCGTGGTGGTGGCCAGCGTCGAGGCGAGCGAGGCGAGGTAGCCCAGCCGGGCCACCTCGGAGGCCAGCACCGCCGGGCCCCCGTAGCGGCCGATGACGAGGCTGCGGTCCCGTCCGGCCAGCGGCGCAGCCGCCGCGAGCACGCCCGACCACCCGGGCGGTGCGGTCGAGGGGTCCAGCTCGACCCGTTCGGCCTGCGACAGCGGCAGCCAGGGGGTCGGCACGGACCCGTCCCCAGGCGCACCGGTGCTGGCGTGCTCCACCTCGGCGACGCCGGCTCGGCTGCGCAGCACCACCCCCCACGCGAGCCGGAACAGGTCGGGCACCGCCTCGGCGAGCAGGTGCTCGGCTCGCGTCGGCTCGGCGGTCATCTGCTCGACGACCTCCAGGTCCCGGCTCAGCGGCGCCCCCACCGGGTAGGGCGTGACGAACTCGACGCTGACGCCGGGCACCGAGCAGCAGGCGCTCACGGCCGAGTCGGGCATGAGCCCATCCGGCACGTGCAGCACCATCTCGTCCACAGCCCGGCCGTCAGCGTGCTCGACCACGTCGAGCGCGAGGATGTCCACCCCGACGGCACCGAGGGCCCCGGCGACCTCGCCGAGGGAGCCAGGTCGGTCGGGCAGCGCAAGGCGGAGCAGGTACGGCACCCCCGGATCATCCCTGCCGGATGTGACGCCCCGATGACACGAGGTGTCCGGGTCGTCACGGGCTCCGGCATCCCTAGGATGCCTGGCAGGCAGCGCCACCGCGACGACGAACGGACCCCATGACCGCGATCACCCCCGACGAGGTGGCCCACCTCGCCCGCCTGGCCCGGCTCGACCTGGCTCCCGACGAGCTCGAGCACCTGGCCGGGCAGCTGGACGTCATCCTGGCCGCGGTGGCCGCGGTGTCGGACGTGGCCGCTGCCGACGTGCCGCCCACCAGCCACCCGCTGCCGCTGGTGAACGTCACCCGGCCCGACGTCCTCGCCCCGTCGCTGACCCCTGCCGAGGCACTGGCGATGGCGCCCGCGGCCGAGGACGACCGGTTCCGCGTCCCCCGCATCCTCGAGGAGGAGGCGTGAGCGAGCTCACCCGGCTGTCAGCGGCCGAGCTGTCCGACCTGCAGGTGCGTGGGGAGGTCAGCGCCGTCGAGATCGCCCGGGCCCACGTGGACCGCATCGCCGCCACCGACGCGGCCGTGCACGCCTTCCTGCACGTCGATACCGACGGGGCGCTGGCCGCGGCCGCCGCGGTCGACGCGGCGCGGGCGGCTGGGGAGCCGCTGGGTCCGCTCGCCGGGGTGCCCGTCGCCGTCAAGGACGTGCTGGCGACCCGGGGCCTACCCACGACCTGCGGGTCGAGGATCCTGGCCGGCTGGGTCCCCCCCTACGACGCCACCGTCGTGGTCCGGCTGCGGGCGGCGGGTGCGGTGGTGCTGGGCAAGACGAACATGGACGAGTTCGCGATGGGCTCCTCCACCGAGAACTCCGCCTACGGTCCGACGGGCAACCCGTGGGACCTCAGTCGTGTCCCCGGCGGTTCCGGTGGCGGATCGGCCGCCGCCCTGGCAGCCTTCCAGGCCCCGCTGGCACTGGGCACCGACACCGGCGGCTCGATCCGCCAGCCGGCCGCGGTCACCGGGACGGTCGGAGTCAAGCCCACCTACGGCGGGGTGAGCCGGTACGGGCTGGTCGCCTTCTCCTCCTCGCTCGACCAGGCCGGTCCGTGCGCCCGGACCGTGCTCGACGCCGCGCTGCTGCACGGCACGATCGCCGGCCACGACCCGCGCGACTCGACCTCGATCGACGTGGGCGTGCCCGACGTGGTTGCCGCGGCCAGGGCGGGTGCACAGCCGGACGGGGTGCGCGGGCTGCGGGTCGGGGTGGTGCGCGAGCTGGGGGGCGAGGGGTACCAGCCGGGTGTCCAGGCGCGCTTCGCCGAGACCGTGGCGCTGCTCGAGCAGCGCGGCGCCGAGGTCGTGGAGGTGTCCTGCCCGTCGTTCGGCTACGCGCTGCCGGCCTACTACCTCATCGCCCCGAGCGAGGCCTCGTCCAACCTGGCCCGCTTCGACGCGATGCGCTACGGGCTGCGTGTGGGCGACGACGGCACCCGGTCGGCCGAGGAGGTGATGGCGTTGACCCGTGGCGCCGGCTTCGGCCCCGAGGTCAAGCGGCGCATCATGATCGGCACCTACGCGCTGTCCAGCGGCTACTACGACGCCTACTACGGGCAGGCGCAGAAGGTGCGCACCCTCATCGGCCGCGACGTCGCCGCCGCGTTCGAGCAGGTGGACGTGCTGGTGTCGCCCACCACCCCGACCACGGCGTTCCCGATCGGGGAGCGGGTCGACGACCCGCTGGCGATGTACAAGGCCGATCTGTGCACGATCCCGGCCAACCTGGCCGGGATCGCCGCCGGCTCGTTCCCGTGCGGCCTGGCCGACGAGGACGGGTTGCCCGTCGGCTTCCACGTGATGGCCCCGGCACTGGCCGACGACCGGCTGTACCGGGTGGGGGCCGCTGTCGAGGCGGCCTTGTCGCAGCAGTGGGGCGGTCCGCTGACCGGTCTCGTCCCCGACCTGGAGGTGGGACCGTGAAGAACCTCAAGCTCATCGACGTCATCAAGGTCGCCGGAGCGACCATCGGCATCATCAGCGTGATCAAGGCCTTCCGCGAGGCCGACCACCGCTCCGACAAGCTCGAGATGGTCGAGGCGCTGCTGCGCGGCGCGACGCTGACGATCAGCGTCGTGCTGCTCATCCGGCACCTGCGCGACGAGGGTGTGGGCGAGGACCTGGTCGCCCTGGTGCAGGGGGAGGCCGCGGACGAGGCGGGCACCTCGGCGTGACGAACGGTCTGCCCGCCGGCGCCGCGGCGGCCGTCCCCGTGGGCGCGCTGCCGACCTACGACGAGGTCGTGGCCGCCTTCGACCCCGTGCTCGGGCTCGAGGTCCACGTCGAGCTGTCGACCGCGACGAAGATGTTCTGCGGGTGCTCGACCTCGTTCGGGGCGCCGCCCAACACCCAGGTGTGCCCGGTGTGCCTCGGGCTGCCCGGCTCGCTGCCGGTGGTCAACGCAGCCGCGGTCGAGGCCGCCGTGCGCATCGGGCTGGCGCTGCACTGCAGCATCGCACCGTGGTGTCGCTTCGCCCGCAAGAACTACTTCTACCCGGACATGCCCAAGGACTTCCAGGTCAGCCAGTACGACGAGCCGATCGCCTTCGACGGGTGGCTCGATGTCGAGGTGCCCACCGACGACGGGCCGCGCACCGTGCGGGTCGGCATCGAGCGTGCGCACATGGAGGAGGACACCGGCAAGACATCGCACGTCGGTGGGGCGACCGGGCGCATCCACGGCGCCGACTACTCCCTGGTCGACTACAACCGGGCCGGCATCCCCTTGATCGAGATCGTGACCAAGCCGATCGAGGGCACCGGCGCCCTCGCGCCCGCGGTGGCCAAGGCCTACGTCGCCGAGCTGCGCGACCTCGTGCGGGCGCTGGGTGTCTCCGACGTGCGGATGGAGCAGGGCTCGCTGCGCTGCGACGTGAACGTCTCGCTGCGCCCGTCCCCGGCCGCCCCCTACGGGCTGCGCACCGAGACCAAGAACGTCAACTCGCTGCGCTCGGTGGAGCGAGCGGTGACCTACGAGATGCGTCGCCAGGCCGCGCTGCTGTCGGCCGGCGAGCGCGTGCACCAGGAGACGCGACACTGGCACGAGGACACCGGGCTGACCACCCCGGGCCGGTCGAAGGAGCAGGCGGAGGACTACCGCTACTTCCCCGAGCCCGACCTGGTGCCCGTGGCCCCCGACCCGGCCTGGGTCGAGCAGCTGCGCGCGACACTGCCTGAGCAGCCCAGCCTGCATCGGCGGCGGCTGCAGGCCGACTGGGGCTTCTCCGACCTGGAGATGCGTGACGTCATGAACGCCGGCGCGGTCGGCCTGGTCGAGCAGACCGTGGCCGCCGGCTCGCCGCCGGCTGCGGCGAAGAAGTGGTGGCTGGGCGAGGTCGCGCGGCGGGCCAACGAGGCCGGCGTCGAGCTCGACACCGCGGGCATCGGCCCGGCTGACATCGCCCGGGTGCAGGCGCTGGTCTCGGCCGGCACGTTGACGGACAAGATGGCCCGGCAGGTGATCGAGGGTGTGCTCGCCGGCGAGGGCGACCCCGACACGGTCGTCGCAGCTCGCGGGCTCGGCGTGGTCACCGACGATGCCGCCCTGGCCGGCGCCGTCGACCGGGCGATCGAGGCGAACCCCGACGCCGCGGCCAAGGTGCGCGAGGGCAAGACTGCCGCGGTGGGGGCACTCATCGGTGCCGTGATGAAGGACCTGCGCGGCCAGGTCGACGCGGCGGGCGTACGGGCCCTGCTGCTCGAGCGTCTCGGCGGGTCCTGACGCTCCGTGCGCCGTCGCGCCGCTGTCAGCCCGAGGGCGCCAGGGTGAGCCGTAGGATGCGGTCGTCGCCCACCCGGGGCTCCGCCCGGCCGTCGGTGTTGGAGGTGACCAGCCACAGTGCGCCGTCCGGGGCCACCGCCACCGTTCGCAGCCGTCCCAGCTCGCCGGTGAAGAAGGCCTGCGGCTCGCCCGCCCGGCCGGCGCCGACCGGCACGGCCCACAGCCGCTGCCCGCGCAGCGAGGCGAGGAACACCGTGCCCTGCGTCGCGGCGATCCCGCTCGGGCTGGCCTGGTCGGTCGGCCACGCCACGACTGGGTCGGTGAACCCCGCCGCCGTGCCGCCCGCGCCCTCCGCCTGCGGCCAGCCGTAGTTCGCTCCCGGCACGATGACGTTGAGCTCGTCCCAGCTGCTGGCGCCGAACTCGCTGGCCCACAGCGTGCCCTGGTCGTCCCAGGCCAGGCCCTGGACGTTGCGGTGCCCGGAGGACCAGACCGGGGAGCCGGGGACCGGGTTGTCCTCCGGGACGCCACCGTCGGGGGTCAGGCGCAGGATCTTGCCGGCGAGGGAGTCGGGCTGCTGGCTGGTCGCGGTGTCCGAGGCATCGCCCGTGGTCACGTAGAGCATCCCATCCGGCCCGAACGCGAGCCTGCCCCCGTTGTGGATCGGGCTCGCGGGGATGCCTGCGAGCAGCTGCTGGGGCTCCCCCAGACCGGTGACCGGCCCGCCCTGCGCACCCTCCAGGGCCATCCGCACCACCCGGTTGCCGTCCGGGGCCGTGTGGTAGGCGTAGAGCCAGCGGTCGGTGCCGACCGACGGGGAGACGGCCAGCCCGAGCAGCCCGCCCTCACCGCCGAAGGCGACGTCGGGGACGGTGCCGAGCGGGACGAGCGAGGAGTCGGGGCGCACCGCGACCACGCGGGCGGTGTCGCGCTCGGACACCAGCGCCGACCCGTCGGGCAGGAACGCCAGCCCCCACGGCGAGCGCAGGCCGGTCGCGACCGTCCCGGCGACGCTCGGCACGGACACGCCACCGGGACCGGTGGGGCTGGGCGCAGGCGTGGCCGCCGGGGAGGGCGTACCGGACGGGGTCCCCACGCTGGTGGCGGCTGGGGCGGCAGCGGGATCGATCACCACCGGGCCCGCGGGCGAGCAGGCAGCCGCCGTAGTGGCCATCGCCACGAGCAGTCCGGCCCTGACCGCCCCCGCTCGCCCCACCACCTCATCATGGTGCTCTCGCTAGGGTGGCGCGAGCCGGTCGGCGCGCCCGGCCGCACCTGTGAGGGGACCAGGAGGACCATCGGTGACCTGCATCTTCTGCGCGATCGCCGCCGGTGACGTGCCGGCCCGCCAGGTACTCGCGGACGACGCTGCGGTGGCGTTCCTCGACATCAACCCGGTGACGACCGGCCACACCCTGGTGATCCCGAGACGCCACGTCGACGACCTGCTCGACGCAGCCGGCGCGCTGGGCGAGATGGCGCCGGTCGTCGAGGCCACGGCGGCCCTGCTCGCGGAACGGCTCGGCGCCGACGGGGTCAACCTCTACCAGGCGAGCAGGGCCGCCGCCGGGCAGACCGTCTTCCACCTGCACGTGCACCTGCTGCCGCGGTGGCAGGGCGACGGGCTGATCTCCCTGCACGCGCTGCACGCGCGCGAGGTCGAGGACGCCGAGACGACGCTGCGGCGCCTCGTCGGGTGAGCGAGTCGGCGCAGACCGACCGGCGCCCGCTGCGGGCACTCGTCCCGTTCGCCTTGCCCGCGCTCGAGGGGGTCCAGACCGTCGTGTGGGAGTCGGGCCCGCTGCCGCCGGACCCGGTGCTGGCCGACGTGCGGGTGCACGTGCTGCCCTACACCTTCGATCCGGGCTCGTTCGCCGCGGTGGCGCACCTGCCCGCCCTCGAGGTGCTGCAGACGCTGACCGCCGGGTACGAGCACGTGCTCGGCCACCTGCCCGCCGGCGTCACGCTGTGCAACGCCGGCGGGGTGCACGACGACAGCACTGCCGAGCTGGCCGTGGCGCTCGTGCTGGCGGCCCAGCGGGGGCTGCCCGACTTCGTGCGCGCCCAGGACCGGCACGAGTGGGCGCACGCCGCCTACCCCTCGCTGGCCGACCGGCGCGTCGTGGTGGTGGGCCACGGCGGTGTGGGCCGCGCCGTCCTGGCCCGGCTCGCACCCTTCGGCTGCCAGGTCACCGCGGTGGCCCGATCGGCGCGGGATCGGGTGACCGGGGTCGACAGGCTGCCCTCGCTGCTGCCGTCCGCCGAGGTGGTGGTGCTCGCGGTGCCGCTGACGCCGTCCACCCGAGGGCTCGTCGATGCCGGCTTCCTGGCCGCTCTCCCCGACGGGGCCCTGCTCGTCAACGTCTCCCGCGGCCCCGTGGTCGACACGACCGCGCTGGTGGCCGAGCTGCGCTCGGGACGGCTACGCGCGGCCCTGGACGTCACCGACCCGGAGCCGCTGCCCCCCGGGCACCCGCTCTGGGACTGCCCCGGGCTGCTGCTCAGCCCGCACGTGGGCGGCGACTCGACCGCCTTCGCCCCGCGGGCGCGCCGGCTGGTGGTCGACCAGCTCACGCGTCTGGCGGCCGGGGAGCCCCCGCTGCACGCCGTGGTGCTGCCTACGCTGCAGCCATGACCTCCGCCGACACCCGCACCCGCGTCGAGACCGACGCCAAGCCCCGCTCCCGCGACGTCACCGACGGCCTCGAACGAGCCGGTGCCCGCGGGATGCTGCGGGCGGTGGGCCTGACCGACGACGACTTCGCCAAGCCGCAGGTGGGCATCGCCTCGTCCTGGAACGAGATCACCCCGTGCAACCTCTCCCTGGACCGGCTGGCCACCTCGGCGAAGGAGGGGGTGCACGCCGCCGGCGGCTACCCGCTGGAGTTCGGCACCATCTCGGTCTCCGACGGCATCTCGATGGGCCACGAAGGGATGCACTTCTCGCTGGTGAGCCGCGAGGTGATCGCCGACTCCGTCGAGACCGTGATGCAGGCCGAGCGACTGGACGGCATGGTCACACTGGCGGGCTGCGACAAGTCGCTGCCGGGCATGCTGATGGCCGCGGCCCGCCTGGACGTGGCCGCGGTCTTCCTGTACGCAGGCTCGACCCTGCCCGGGGTGGCCCGGATGCCTGACGGATCGCAGCGCGAGGTGACGATCATCGACGCCTTCGAGGCCGTCGGGGCGTGCGCCCGAGGCTTGATCAGCCGGGAGGAGGTCGACGCCATCGAGCGCGCCGTCTGCCCCGGCGAAGGCGCGTGCGGCGGCATGTACACGGCCAACACCATGGCCGCGGTCGCCGAGGCCCTCGGCATGTCGCTGCCCGGCTCGGCCGCCCCTCCCGCGGTCGACCGCCGTCGCGACGGCTACGCCCGCCGCTCCGGCGAGGCGGTGGTGAGCCTGCTGCGGCAGGGCATCACCACCCGACAGATCCTCACCGCCGAGGCGTTCGAGAACGCCATCGCGGTGCTGATGGCGCTGGGTGGGTCGACCAACGCCGTGCTGCACCTGCTCTCGATCGCCCACGAGGCCGATGTCGAGCTGACCCTCGCCGACTTCGAGCGGGTCGGTGCCCGGGTGCCGCACCTGGCCGACGTGAAGCCGTTCGGCCGGCACGTGATGAGCGACGTCGACCGCATCGGCGGGGTGCCGGTGGTGCTCAAGGCGCTGCTCGACGCCGGCCTGCTGCGCGGCGACGCCCTCACTGTCACCGGCCGAACCATGGCCGAGAACCTGGCTGCCATCGCCCCTCCCGACCCGGACGGGACGATCATCCGAGCGATGGCCGAGCCGATCCACCCCACCGGTGGTGTCACGGTGCTGCACGGCACGCTGGCCCCCGAGGGTGCCGTGGTCAAGTCCGCAGGGTTCGACCAGACGGTGTTCGAGGGCCGGGCCCGGGTGTTCGACCGGGAGCAGCCGGCGATGGACGCCGTCGCGGCCGGGTCGGTGCAGCCCGGCGACGTCGTCGTCATCCGCTACGAGGGCCCCAAGGGCGGTCCGGGCATGCGCGAGATGCTCGCCGTGACCGCGGCGATCAAGGGTGCCGGGCTGGGCAAGGAGGTCCTGCTCGTCACCGACGGCCGGTTCAGCGGGGGTACGACCGGCCTGTGCATCGGCCACGTGGCCCCGGAGGCGGTCGACAGCGGCCCCATCGCGCTGGTGCGCGACGGCGACGCCATCCGCCTGGACGTGGCCGGCGGTCGGCTGGACCTGCTGGTCGACCCCGACGAGCTCGAGCGTCGGCACGAGGACCTCGTGCTGCCCCCGCCGCGCTACACCCGGGGCGTGCTGGCCAAGTACGCCCGTCTCGTGGGCTCTGCGTCGCGGGGGGCCGTCTGCGACGAGTGAGACGGGCCGCGCCGAAGGCGCCGGGCTCGCCCCGCCCGACCGTCACCCCCGGGGCCGGCCGGTTGCTGGCGAGGCTGCGTGGCGCGCTGGCCGCTGGCCGTCCGGTGGGCCTGCTGTACCTGGACCTGGACACGTTCAAGCAGGTCAACGACACGGCAGGGCACCCGGTGGGGGACGAGGTGCTGCGGGCCGTGGCCGACCGCCTGCGGCAGGTGACCCCGACCGGCTCGCTCGTAGCCCGGCTGGGCGGGGACGAGTTCGGCGTCGTCGTGCCGGGCGACCGGGAGCGGGTGCGCGAGGTGGCAGCGACGGTGGCCGCGGCCCTGGCCGAGCCCTTCCGCGTCCAGCCGGCCGGCCAGCCACCGCGGTTGGTCGCCTGCCCGGCCAGCGTCGGGGTGGCCGTGCCGGACGACACGACGAGCGGGGCGAGCGAGCTGCTGGCACGGGCCGACCTGGCGATGTACGCGGCCAAGCGGCGGGGGGTGGGACAGGTCGTCGGCTACGAGCCGGCCCTGCTGGCGGACGCGACGGCGAGGGCGGCGGCCGCCGTGGCGGTGCAGGACGCGATCAGCCGCGACGCCTTCACCCTCGTCTTCCAGCCGGTGCTGTCGCTGCCTGACGGCGCGCCGGTGCGGGTCGAGGCGTTGCTACGGTTCGTCGGCCCGGACGGATCGCTGCACGAGCCTGGGCCGTTTCTCGGGGCCGTCGAGGACGCGGGGGTGTCCACCCGCCTCGCCCACACGGTGCTGCGCCGAGCGGTGCGCGCCGCGCGCAGCTGGCAGCAGCACCTGCCCGGGCTGGCGGTCGCAGTGAACCTGCCCGTCGCCGCCCTCGGGCCCCCCGGCGGGGTCGCGGCCGTGCTCGACGCCCTGGCGACGGCCGATGCCCCGGCCTCGCTGCTGGTGGCCGAGCTGCAGCGCTCGCAGCAGCCGGGGCCGGTCCCGACGCCGCAGGCCGTGGCAGCGCTGACCGAGGCCGGCGTCGTCGTGCTGCTCGACGACGTGGGCCGAGGCTGGACGGCGTCGGACCTGCTGACCCTGCGCCCTCACGAGGTAGGCCTGGACCGCGAGCTGCTGGCGGCCGCCGCCGACGACCCCACCACCCGCGGCGTGGCCGCGGCCGTCGTGGCGCTCGCCCTCGCCGCTGGTGCCGACTGCGGGGCGAAGGGGGTGGCCGACCACCAGGACCTCGACCGGGCCTGGCGGCTGGGCTGCCGTCGGGTGCAGGGGGCGGCGCTGGCCGCCCCCGTCCCGCTGGCGCAGGTGCCGTCGGCGGTTGCGGCGGCCGGCCGGGCCGTCGAACGCTGGCGGGACGAGTGTCTCGGATCGTGAGACGGACTCGGGGTTCGGTTTGACCGCGGCCGGAGCCCCTGGGAACCTCCCGGTGTGCGCACGCCGTCCCTCGTCGAGATTCTCGTACGGGGCTCGCGCGTGCGCTGAGGCGATCCGGCACACGCGCGACCCCTCGCTCCTCCCTCGAGGACCGGGGGGTCTTTCGTGTCCGGGCCGTCCGTCACACTTACCAGCACACCTGTGGTGCAAGGAGGAAGCGATGTCCGAGCAGATGACCGGGGCCGCGAGCCTGGTGGCCGCACTGGAGGCCGCGGGCGTGGACACGGTCTTCGGGATCCCCGGCGGGGCGATCCTGCCGGCCTACGACCCGTTGTTCGACAGCCGGCAGATCCGCCACATCCTCGTGCGCCACGAGCAGGCCGCAGGGCACGCCGCCTCCGGTTACGCCTACGCCACCGGGCGGGTGGGCGTGTGCATGGCCACGAGTGGGCCGGGCGCCACCAACCTGGTCACGCCGATCGCCGACGCGCACATGGACTCGGTGCCCGTCGTCGCGATCACCGGTCAGGTGCCGAGCCGCGCGATCGGCACCGACGCCTTCCAGGAGGCCGACATCCGCGGCATCACCATGCCGATCACCAAGCACAACTACCTGGTCACCGACCCGGCCGACATCGCCCCGGCGATCGCGGAGGCGTTCCACATCGCTTCGACCGGCCGACCGGGCCCCGTTCTCGTGGACATCTCGAAGGATGCGCTGCAGGCCAAGACCACCTTCGCCTGGCCGCAGAGCCTGTCCCTGCCGGGCTACCGGCCCACGTTCCGCCCGCACGGCCGCCAGGTGCAGCAGGCAGCCCGGCTGATGGCCTCGGCCCGCCGTCCGGTGCTCTACGTCGGCGGCGGGGTGATCAGGGCGGGCGCGAGCCAGGCCCTGCGCGAGCTCGCCGACCTCACCGGCATGCCCGTGGTCACCACGCTGATGGCCCGCGGGGCGTTCCCCGACAGCCACCCCCAGCACCTGGGCATGCCCGGCATGCACGGCACCGTCGCGGCCGTCACCGCGCTGCAGCGCTCGGACCTGATCGTCGCGCTGGGGGCCCGCTTCGACGACCGTGTGACCGGCAGGCTGGACTCGTTCGCGCCCGACGCCCTGGTCGTCCACGCCGACGTCGACCCAGCCGAGATCGGCAAGAACCGGCACGCCGACGTGCCCATCGTCGGTGACGCCCGGGAGGTGATCGTCGAGCTCGTGCAGGCCGTACGGGCCGAGCACGACCGGTCCCGGCGAGAGGACCTGCGCGGCTGGTGGGCCGAGATCGACGGCTGGCGCAGCCGCTACCCGCTCGGGTACAGCGCCCCCGAGGACGGCACGCTGGCCCCCCAGCACGTCATCTCCCGGCTCGGCGCGATCGCCGGCCCCGAGGCCCTCTACGTCGCCGGCGTCGGCCAGCACCAGATGTGGGCCGCCCAGTTCATCTCCTACGAGAACCCCGGCACCTGGCTCAACTCCGGTGGGCTGGGCACCATGGGCTACGCCGTCCCGGCCGCGATGGGCGCCAAGGTCGGTCGTCCGGACGCCACTGTGTGGGCGATCGACGGCGACGGCTGCTTCCAGATGACCAACCAGGAGCTGGCGACCTGCACCATCGAGGGCATCCCGATCAAGGTCGCGGTCGTCAACAACTCCAGCCTGGGCATGGTGCGGCAGTGGCAGACCCTCTTCTACGAGGAGCGTTACTCCAACACCGACCTGCACACCGGCTCGGACACCCGGCGAGTGCCCGACTTCGTGCGGCTGGCCGAGGCCTACGGCGCCGAGGGCCTGCGCTGCGAGCGGCCCGAGGACGTCGACGCCACCATCGAGCGGGCGATGGAGATCGACGACCGGCCGGTGGTGGTCGATTTCCAGGTGCATCGCGACGCGATGGTCTGGCCGATGGTCCCGGCCGGCACCAGCAACGACGACATCCAGATCGCCCGGGGCATGGCACCGGAGTGGGACCGCGAGGAGGGGATGTGACGATGGCCGACCGTCCGATCGAACGTGCCACCGGTACCGGCGACCGCACCGTGCACACGCTGTCGGTGCTGGTGGAGAACAAGCCGGGGGTGCTCGCCCGGGTCGCCGGGCTGTTCGCCCGCCGCGGGTTCAACATCCACTCCCTGGCGGTGGGCCCGACCGAGCAGCCCGAGGTCTCGCGCATGACGGTGGTGGTGGCCGTCGAGGGGCTGCCCCTCGAGCAGGTCACCAAGCAGCTGAACAAGCTCGTCAACGTCATCAAGATCGTCGAGCTCGACCCCGATCAGTCCGTGCAGCGTGAGCTGCTGCTGGTCAAGGTGCGCGCCGACGCGCAGACCCGGTCCCAGGTGCTCGAGGTCGTGTCGCTGTTCCGGGCCAAGGTCGTCGACGTCGCCCCCGACGCAGTCACCGTGGAGGCCACCGGCAGCACCGACAAGCTGGACGCCCTGCTGCGCGTGCTCGAGCCCTACGGCGTTCGCGAGCTGGTGCAGTCGGGGACGGTCTCGCTCAACCGCGGCGGCCGCTCCATCACCGACCGCACGCTTCGTGCGGCCGAACGCACTGCCTGACCGGCCCCGTCCCGCCGCCGGTCCCACCCGACAACCCCCTGGTCCCACCACCTCTCACCGACAGGAGTCCGACCCACCGTGGCCCAGCTCTTCTACGACGACGACGCCGACCTCTCGATCATCGCCGACCGAACGGTGGCGGTGATCGGCTACGGCAGCCAGGGCCATGCCCACGCCCTCTCGCTGCGCGACTCCGGCGTCGACGTGCGCGTCGGCCTGCCCGAGGACAGCAGGAGCCGGGCCCGCGCGCAGGCAGAGGGTCTGCGCGTGCTCACCCCGTACGAGGCGGCCGAGGAGGCCGACGTCGTGGTGATGCTGGTCCCGGACCCGGCGCACCGCGCCGTCTACACCGAGGCCGTGGCGCCGAACCTGGTCGACGGCGACGCGCTGTTCTTCGGGCACGGCTTCAACGTGCGCTTCGGCTATGTCACCCCCCCGGCGGGCGTGGACGTGTGCATGGTCGCCCCCAAGGGCCCGGGCCACCTGGTTCGGCGCGAGTACAGCGCGGGGCGCGGCGTGCCGGTGCTGGTGGCCGTCGAGCAGGACGCCACCGGCGGTGCCTGGCCACTGACGCTCTCCTACGCCCGCGCCATCGGCGGCACCCGGGCCGGCGCCATCCGCACGACGTTCGCCGAGGAGACCGAGACCGACCTGTTCGGCGAGCAGGCGGTGCTGTGCGGTGGCGTGTCGGCCCTCGTCCAGGCGGGCTTCGAGACGCTGACCGAGGCCGGGTACCAGCCCGAGGTCGCCTACTTCGAGTGCCTGCACGAGCTCAAGCTCATCGTCGACCTCATGTACGAGGGCGGGATCGCCAAGCAGCGCTGGTCGGTCTCCGACACCGCCGAGTACGGCGACTACGTCAGCGGCCCACGCATCATCGACGCCTCGGTGAAGGCCCGGATGCGCGACGTGCTCACCGACATCCAGGACGGCTCGTTCGCCGCACGCTTCATCGCCGACCAGGACGCCGGCGCCCCGGAGTTCCGGGCACTGCGCGCCGCCGGCGAGCAGCACCCCATCGAGGCGGTCGGCCGCGAGCTCCGCGGGCTGATGAGCTGGATCACGACCTCCGACGACGACTACACCGAGGGCACCGCCGCCCGCTGAGCAGCCAGGTCGGCCGTACCAGCGGTGTGTGGCTGGTGCAGGGACGGCCCGGCTCGGATCTGCCCCGGCTGCCCTACGAGGAGCTGATCGCCGAGCTGCTGTCCGCGGGGTGGATCGACGCCAGCGTGCGCACGCTGGACGAGCCGCGCTGGCTGCTGTGGGTGTCGCCACGGCGCAAGAGCAGCGTCTGGTCGGGTCCCAACAAGCGACGGGTGGCGGCGTTGCAGGCCGAAGGACGGTTGCTGCCCGCTGGCCAGGCGGCGGTCGACCGGGCCAAGGCTGACGGGACGTGGACGGTGCTCGGCGGCCCCGAGGCCCTCGAGGTGCCCGAGGACCTCGCCGATGCCCTCGACGCGGACCCCGCCGTGCGGGCCAGCTACGAGGCGTTCCCGCCGTCCGCGCGCAAGCCTCTGCTCAGCCAGGTCGCGCTGGCCAAGACGCCGGCGACGCGGGCCAAGCGGGTGGAGGTGGCCGTGGCCGCCGCCCGGGAGAACCGACGACCGACCGGCGCCGGCTGAGCGTCGTCTCGCGGCTAGACTGTCCACGAACCGCGGGCCCATCGGCGTGCCCGGCGTCCCTCGTCGTCACGACGGCTCCGCGCCCGGCACGAGCCGGGGCAGAGGAGCCGCGAAAGGCCACCTGTGAGCAAGCCCATCGTCCTCATCGCCGAAGAGCTGTCGCCGGCCACCGTGCAGGCGCTCGGCCCGGACTTCGAGATCCGCCGCTGCGACGGCGCGGACCGTACCGACCTGCTTGCCTCGATCGCCGGTGTGGACGCGATCCTCGTGCGCAGCGCGACCCGCGTGGACGCGGAGGCCATCGCGGCCGCACCGACGCTGAAGGTCATCGCGCGGGCCGGCGTCGGCCTGGACAACGTGGACGTGAAGGCCGCCACCCAGGCTGGTGTGATGGTCGTGAACGCCCCGACCTCCAACATCGTCAGCGCCGCCGAGCTGGCCATCGGGCTGCTGCTGGCCGCGGCGCGCAACATCCCGCAGGCCAACGATGCGCTGCACCACGGGGAGTGGAAGCGCAGCAAGTACTCCGGTGTCGAGCTGTACGAGAAGACCGCCGGCATCGTCGGCCTCGGCCGTATCGGGGTGCTCGTCGCGCAGCGGCTGTCGGCCTTCGGCATGCGGATCATGGCCTACGACCCCTACGTGCCCGCCGTCCGCGCCGCGCAGATGGGTGTGCGCCTGGTGAGCCTGGACGAGCTGCTCGCCGAGGCCGACGTGATCTCGGTGCACCTGCCCAAGACGCCGGAGACTCTGGGCCTCGTCGACGACGAGGCCCTGGCGAAGGTCAAGCCCGGGGTCATCGTCGTCAACGCCGCCCGGGGCGGCATCGTGGACGAGGCGGCTCTGTATGCCGCGCTCAAGGAGGGCCGGGTCGCTGCCGCCGGGCTCGACGTCTACTCGGTGGAGCCCTGCACCGACTCGCCGCTGTTCGAGCTCGAGAACGTGGTCGTCACGCCCCATCTGGGTGCCTCCACCGAGGAGGCGCAGGAGAAGGCCGGCGTCGCCGTGGCCCGCTCGGTCCGCCTGGCGCTGGCCGGCGAGCTCGTCCCCGACGCCGTCAACGTCAAGGGCGGCCCGATCGCCGAGCAGGTGCGCCCCGGCATCCCGCTCGCCGAGAAGCTCGGCCGGATCTTCACCGCGCTGGCCGGCGGCGTGGCCTGTCAGCTCGACGTGCAGGTTCGCGGAGAGATCGCCGCAGAGGACGTCAAGATCCTCGAGCTGGCAGCACTCAAGGGCGTGTTCAGCGACGTCGTCTCGGAGACGGTCAGCTACGTCAACGCCCCGGTGATCGCCGCCGACCGCGACGTCGAGGTACGGCTGGTCACCGACGAGGAGAGTCCCGACTACCGCAACCTCGTCACCGTGCGCGGCACGCTCGCCGACGGCCGGGTGCACTCGGTGTCCGGCACGCTGGTGGGTCCGCGGCACGTCGAGAAGCTCGTCGAGGTGGACGGCTACGACATCGAGGTCCAGCCCAGCGAGCACATGGTCTTCCTGCGCTACGCCGACCGGCCGGGCATCGTCGGCACCCTCGGACGCATCCTCGGCGAGGCCTCGGTGAACATCGCCGGGATGCAGGTCAGCCGGGACGCGAAGGGTGGGCAGGCACTGGTCGGCATGACCGTCGACTCGGCGGTGCCGGCCGACGTGCTCGAGCGCATCCAGGCCGAGATCGGCGCCGACTTCGGCCGTGCCGTCGACCTCGTGGACGGCCCCGGCGCCTGAGGCCGGCCGATCCGTGGCGGCCAACTAGGCTGCCCGCCCATGTCCACGCTGCGTCTGGCCGTGATCCCCGGTGACGGGATCGGCCCCGAGGTCGTCACCCAGGCCCTCGCCGTGCTCGACGCCGCGCTGGACGGCTCGGGTGTGACCGTGCAGACCAGCGAGTACGACCTCGGCGCTCGCCGCTGGCAGGCCACCGGCGAGACGCTGCCGGAGGCGGTGCTGGGCGAGCTGGCCGAGCACGACGCCATCCTGCTCGGAGCGGTCGGGGATCCCTCGGTCCCCAGCGGTGTGCTCGAACGCGGGCTGCTGCTGCGGCTGCGGTTCGCCTTCGACCACTACGTCAACCTGCGCCCGTCCCGGCTGTATCCGGGCGTGCGCTCGGTGCTCGCCGAGCCGGGGGAGATCGACTTCGTCGTCGTGCGCGAGGGCACCGAGGGCCCCTACGTCGGCAACGGCGGGGCGCTGCGGGTGGGCACGCCGCAGGAGGTCGCCACCGAGGTGAGCGTGAACACGGCCTTCGGGGTGCAGCGGGTGGTGCGCGACGCCTTCCGGCGGGCATCCGCCCGTCCGCGCCGGAAGCTCACCGTGGTGCACAAGCACAACGTGCTCGTACACGGTGGCCACCTGTGGCGGCGGACGGTCGAGGCGGTCGGTGCCGACTTCCCCGAGGTCGACGTGGACTACCTGCACGTCGACGCGGCCATGATCTTCCTCGTCACCGAGCCGAGCCGCTTCGACGTGATCGTGACCGACAACCTCTTCGGTGACATCGTCACCGACCTGGCTGCCGCGGTCACCGGCGGCATCGGGCTGGCTGCCAGCGGCAACGTCAACCCGGACCGCACCTACCCGTCGATGTTCGAGCCGGTGCACGGCTCGGCACCCGACATCGCCGGCAAGGGGCTCGCTGACCCCACGGCGGCGATCCTGTCCGCCGGCCTGCTGCTGGACCACCTCGGCCACCACGAGCCGGCCGCGGCCGTGCAGGCCGCCGTGGCCGCCGACCTCGCCTCGCGCGGCACCGCGGCTCGCCGCACCGCCGAGGTGGGTGAGGCCATCGCGGCCCGGGTGACCGGTATCGACCTTCCCGGACGGGGCCCTGCATGAGTGCGCTGACCATCCACCACCGACCGGCCCCTCCCGCGGCCGCAGCCGACATCGCAGCCGTGCTGGCCGCGCCCGGGTTCGGCACTCGGTTCACCGACAACATGGTCACGGCGACCTGGACGCCGGAGCAGGGCTGGCACGACGCTGCCCTGCGTCCCTACGCACCCCTCTCGCTGCCACCGGCGGCGGCGGTGCTGCACTACGCCCAGGCGATCTTCGAGGGGCTCAAGGCCTACCGGCACGCCGATGGCTCCATCTGGGCCTTCCGGCCGCAGGCCAACGCCGCGCGGTTCGCCCGCAGCGCTCAGAGGCTGGCCCTGCCGACCCTCCCGGTGCACGACTTCGTCGCGAGCATCGACACACTCGTGCAGGCCGACCGCGCCTGGGTGCCCGGGGCGCCGGAGACGAGCCTGTACCTGCGGCCGTTCATGTTCGCCTCGGAGGCCTTCCTGGGGGTGCGGCCCGCGCACGAGATCACCTTCTGCGTCATCGCCTCGCCTGCCGGCCCGTACTTCGCCACCGGAGTGTCCGGAGTGTCCATCTGGCTGTCCACCGACTACACCCGAGCGGCTCCCGGCGGCACCGGCGCCGCCAAGTGCGCCGGCAACTACGCCGCGAGCCTGCTCGCCCAGCAGCAGGCCGGCGAGCACGGCTGCCAGCAGGTGGTCTTCCTCGACGCCGTCGAGCGCACCTGGGTCGAGGAGCTCGGCGGCATGAACCTCTTCTTCGTGCACGCCGACGGCAGCATCGTCACCCCCACGCTCACCGGAACCATCCTGGAGGGCATCACCCGCTCGTCCATCCTCACCCTCGCCGCCGACGAGGGCATGACGGTGCGCGAGCAGCGGGTGTCGATCGACGACTGGCGGGACGGCGCGGCGTCCGGCCAGATCACCGAGGTGTTCGCCTGCGGCACCGCCGCCGTCGTCACCCCGCTGAACCGGCTCGCGTGGGACGGCGGGCAGGTCACGATCGGCTCGGGCGAGCCAGGCCCGGTCACGCTGCGGCTGCGCCAGGCTCTCGTCGACATCCAGTACGGGCGGGTGCCTGACCGGCACGGCTGGATGCACCCGATCTGCTGAGCCCACCTCGCCGGCGGCAGCCGCGTCCCGGTGTGGCACTCTGTGTGGTGATGGACATGCGCATCATTGCCGGGGCGCGTCCGAGCGGCTGAGCCCGCGCAGGACGCGCCGACCCTTCGCATCCGCGAAGGGTCTTTTTCGTGGAGGACCCATGACGACAGCCGCGACGCCCACCTCGGGCGAGGCGTTCCACGTCTACGACACGACCCTGCGCGACGGTGCCCAGCAGGAGGGCCTCACCCTCTCGGTCGCCGACAAGCTGACGATCGCGGGGCATCTCGACGCGCTCGGTGTCGGCTTCATCGAGGGCGGCTGGCCCGGCGCCAACCCCAAGGACACCGAGTTCTTCCGCCGGGCTCGCACCGAGCTCGCGCTGGCGTCGGCGCAGCTGGCCGCCTTCGGCGCGACCCGCCGTGCCGGGGTCCCGGTGGAGGAGGACGCCCTGGTCCGGGCACTGGTCGAGGCGCAGACCCCGGTGGTGACCCTGGTGGCCAAGAGCCATGCCCGGCACGTGCAGCTGGCGCTGCGCACCACGCTGGAGGAGAACCTGGCCATGGTGGCCGACACCGTCGGACACCTGGTGCGGCTCGGGCGCAGGGTCTTCCTCGACGCCGAGCACTTCTTCGACGGCTACGGCACCGACCGCGGTTACGCCCTGGAGGTGCTGGCCGCGGCCGCGGGGGCCGGCGCCGACGTGGCGGTGCTGTGCGACACCAACGGCGGGATGCTGCCCGACGACGTGGCCAGGGTGGTGGCCGACGTGGTCGGGGCGACCGGGCTGCGGGTGGGCATCCACTGCCACAACGACACCGGGTGCGCGGTGGCCAACACGCTCGCAGCGGTCGAGGTCGGCGCGAGCCATGTCCAGGGCACCCTCAACGGCTACGGGGAGCGCACCGGCAACGCCGACCTGGTCACCGTTGTCGCCGACCTGCAGCTCAAGCGGGGCCTCCCGCTGCTGCCGGCACGCCGGCTGGGCGAGGCGACGCGCATCGCGCACGCGGTGGCCGAGGTGACCAACATCCCGCCCTCGTCCCGGCAGCCCTACGTGGGCACCAGCGCCTTCGCCCACAAGGCGGGCCTGCACGCCAGCGCGGTCAAGGTCGACCCGATGCTGTACCAGCACGCCGACCCGGCCCTGGTCGGCAACGACATGCGCATGCTCGTCTCGGAGATGGCCGGGCGCGCCTCCATCGAGCTCAAGGGGCGCGAGCTGGGCTACGACCTGTCGGCCGACCGGTCGCTGCTCACCCGCATCACCGAGCGGGTGAAGGTGCTCGAGGCCCGGGGCTACACCTTCGAGGCCGCCGACGCCACGTTCGAGCTGCTGCTGCGCGAGGAGGTGGAGGGGGTGCGGCCGAGCTTCTTCGAGGTCGAGTCCTGGCGGGCGATCACCGAGTCGAACCCGGCCGGGGAGGCCCTGTCGGAGGCCACGGTGAAGCTGCGCGCCGGAGGCGAGCGGGTCGTCGCGGTGGGCGAGGGCAACGGGCCGGTGAACGCCTTGGACCACGCGCTGCGCGGGGCCATCGGGCAGCTCTACCCGGAGCTGGCCAAGATCGAGCTCGTCGACTTCAAGGTGCGCATCCTCGACGCCGAGCACGGCACCGACGCGGTGACCCGAGTGCTCATCACGACCAGCGACGGCCAGACCACGTGGGAGACCGTCGGGGTCGGCGCCAACGTCGTGGAGGCGTCCTGGGAGGCCCTGGTCGACGGCCTCGTCTACGGCCTGCTGCGGCAGGGCCAGGCCCCGCGCTGACTGCGGCCCCCGCTCGGGCTGACGAGGCGCCGAGGCGCACCCTCGGCCCGCGCGGGCTCAGCACGCCTGTGCGCGGGCGACGGCGGCCAGCACGGTGGCGACCACCTCGTCCGGCCGGTGCACCAGGTCGGCCCAGGTGAAGCGCAGCACGATCCAGCCGGCCGCTACCAGCGCGTTCTGACGCGTGCGGTCGCGCTGGAAGGCCGAGGGGTCGATGTGGAAGGCCCGGCCGTCGATCTCGACAGCGATCCGCAGGTGCGGCAGGGCCGCGTCCACGACGGCCAACCCGCCGTCGGGTAGCGCGACCGCGTGGTTCCATCGCCATCCCGACAACCCGGTACGAGGCAGCACCTGCTGGGCGAGCCGTTCGGCCCGGGACCTGGCGCCGGACTCGACGCCGGCGAGCAGGTCGGCGAGGACGGCGGCGCCAGGCCGTGCACGCAGGTCCCCGACAACCGGGCGTAGCGCGTCCAGGCTCACCCAGCGGCGCACGAGCGCGGCGTCCAGCAGCTGCTCGCGGCGGTCGTCGGGGGCCAGTCGCAGGCAGTCGGCCAGGGTGCGCGCCGGCAGGGTCAGCGGGGTCCGGTCCGGCAGGCTGCCGACGTGCGCCGCGGGCAGGTGCCAGCGCAGCACGACCACGCCCGACAGGCGCAGGTGGTGGCCGACCGGTACGGCGATGCACGGGGGCGTGGTCAGCTCCGCCGGCCAGGACCAGCCGTACCGGCGGCCGGCGCTCCATCCGGACAGCACGGCGTGCGGCCCGCCGGCGAGGAGGGCGGCATGGTCCTCGGTGGCGAGGGGTCGTGGACCGGCCACCACGTACACCTCCGGGTGCCGCTTGACGAGCACGCCCTCGCTCACGGCGGCGACCAGCAGCCGGTTCGACCAGCCGGCCGCGCGTGCCTGCCGTCGGGTGAAGGCGCCGTGCTGGAGCCCGGCGACGGCCGGGACGGGCGGGCGGCGAGGCATGCCGAGCAGCATGGGTGCGATCGCCCCGAGGCGGCGGCGCGCATCCACAGCCGCCGGCCTCGGCAGCCCGCGCGGGGCCAGGCTGCGCGCCCGCGCGCCCTGAGCCCGCGCGGGGCCAGGCTGCGCGGCGGTGGACGGGCACCGCGCCCGGGGAGGCTGCGCGGGTAGCCTCGCCGGGTGCGCATCGCCCGCTTCGCCGTCCCCGGCTCCGACCCGCGGTTCGCCGTGGTCGAGGGCGGGGACGAGGGGGGCGACGGCGCCGTCCTGGCTGTGCTCGAGGGTGACCCGCTGTACCGCCCGGTGCAGCCCACCGGCGAGCGGGTGGCGGTGCGCGACACCCGGCTGCTCGCCCCGGTGATCCCCCGCAGCAAGGTGGTGGGGATCGGGCGCAACTACGCCGAGCACGCCGCTGAGCTCGGCAACGACCTCCCCGTCGAGCCGCTGCTGTTCCTCAAGCCGAACACCTCGGTGATCGGCCCCGGCGAGTCGGTGGTGCTGCCCTCGGTGTCCGCCCAGGTGCACCACGAGGCCGAGCTGGCTGTCGTGATCGGGCGGCTGTGCAAGGACGTGCCGCGAGAGCGAGCCGCCGAGGTGATCCTCGGCTACACCTGCGCCGACGACGTCACCGCCCGTGACCTGCAGCGCCGGGACGGGCAGTGGGCCCGGGCGAAGGGGTTCGACACGTTCTGCCCGCTCGGGCCGTGGATCGAGACCAGCCTCGACCCTGCCGACTGCTCCGTGACCTGCCGGGTGGACGGCGAGCTGCGCCAGGACGGGCACACCAGCGCGCTCGTCCACGACGTGCCGGCGCTGGTGGCCTACGTGAGCAGCGTCTTCACCCTGCTGCCCGGCGACGTCATCCTCACCGGCACTCCCGGCGGAGTCGGGCCGCTGCACCCCGGCGCGACCGTCTCGGTGGAGATCTCGGGTCTGGGCACCCTGGTGCACGGCGTGCGGGCCGAGGCCGCAGACGAGGGAGAGCGAGCGCGACCATGACCGACCCCGTCCTCGGTGACCTGCAGCCGACCCAGGTGCGGGTGCGCTTCTGCCCGTCGCCGACCGGCAACCCGCACGTCGGCGTGGTGCGGACCGCGCTGTTCAACTGGGCGTTCGCCCGGCACTACGGCGGCTCGTTCGTGTTCCGCATCGAGGACACCGACGCCGCGCGCGACAGCGAGGAGTCGTACCGGGCGATGCTCGAGGCTCTGCGCTGGCTCGGCCTGGAGTGGGACGAGGGTCCCGAGGTCGGTGGCCCACACGCGCCCTACCGGCAGTCGCAGCGACGGGACCTGTACGCGCGGGTGGCCCAGCAGCTGCTGGAGGCCGGTCTGGCCTACGAGTCCTTCTCCACCCCCGAGGAGGTGGAGGCCCGCCGCCGGGCGCGGGGTGAGGACCCCAAGCTCGGCTACGACAACGCCGACCGTGACCTGTCCGACGACCAGCGGGAGGCGTTGCGGGCCCTCGGCCGCCGGCCGGTGCTGCGGCTGCGGATGCCCGAGCGGGACTGGGGGTGGGACGACCTCGTGCGCGGGCCCATCTCGGTGGCCGCCCAGCACGTCCCCGACTTCGTGATCACCCGTGCGAACGGCGACCCCCTGTACACCCTGGTCAACCCCGTGGACGACACGCTGATGGGCATCACGCACGTGCTGCGCGGCGAGGACCTGCTGTCCTCGACACCGCGCCAGCTGGCGATGTACGAGGCACTGGCCCGGCTCGGCCTGGCCGGCGGCCCCACCCCTCGGTTCGGCCACCTGCCGTTCGTCATGGGCGAGGGCAACCGCAAGCTGTCCAAGCGCGACCCGCAATCGAGCCTTCAGCTCTACCGCGACCGGGGCTTCCTGCCCGAGGGCCTGCTCAACTACCTCGCCCTGCTCGGCTGGTCGATCGCCGAGGACCGCGACATCTTCTCGATGGCCGAGATGGCGCAGGCCTTCGACATCCGCCGGGTCAACCCGAACCCGGCCCGCTTCGACCTGGCCAAAGCAGAGGCCATCGACGGCATGTGGATCCGCCGGCTGGCGCCGGACGACCTGGCCGACCGCCTCGTCGACCACCTGGTCGCCCAGGGCTCGCTCGAGCCCGCGGACGCGGCCACGGCCGCCCTGGTGCGCGCGGCGTCCCCCCTCGTGCAGGAGCGCGTCGCGACGCTGGGAGAGGCCGCAGCCATGCTCGGCTTCCTCGTCGTCGACGAGAAGGCCTTCACCGTGGAGCCGGAGGCCGCCGCTGCCCTGGGCGAGCAGGGCGGGGACGTCCTGGCCGTCGCCCGGCAGGCGGTGGCAGGGGTGGCACCGTGGACGGCGGCCGGGATCGAGGCGGCCCTGCGCTCGTCGCTGGTGGACGGCCTGGGGATGAAACCGCGCCACGCCTTCACCCCGGTGCGGGTCGCCGTCACCGGGCGGAAGGTGTCGCCACCGCTGTTCGAGTCGATGGAGCTGCTCGGGCGCGAGCGCTCGCTCGCCCGTATCGCCGCGCTGGCGGGTGGCTCGTGAGCGTCCTTCCGCCCGAGGGGGGCGCCGCCGGCCCAGCGGGGCTGCCCGGCTGGACCCCTGCCGCACCGCCGCGGCTGGCAGCGCCCGTCGCAACGCCGGCCCCGCCGACGCCCACCGGTCCGGCCGCCGTCGACCCCTGGTCGGCCCAACGGCTCGCGCCCCCGCCTGCCCCTCCCACCACCCCGGGGGGCAGGCGGGGCGAGCCCGACTACGACCAGGCGCAGCCGTACCACCGGGTGCTGCGCACCCGCAGCTACCGCCCCTGGCGGCCGGCGGTCGGCCTGCTCGTCATGATCGGCACCTTCCTGGTGGTGAGCACGGCGATCACCTTGGCCACGCTGCTTCCCACGGTGCTGACCGACCCTGACCCGGCGCTGAGCTCCGACGAGCTCGTCGGTGACATCGTCAGCACCCCGCTGGGCCTGCTCGGGGTCAACCTGTCCTTGGCCGTGCTCATCCCGGCGGCGATGCTGGGACTGCTGGCCGGGCACCAGATCCGTGCTGGCTTCCTGCACTCGGTGGTCGGCAGGTTCCGCTGGGGGTTCCTCGGCCTGTGCCTGCTCGTCGAGGGGGTGGTCTGGCTGCTCACCCTGCCGCTGACCGCCCTGCTGGCCGGCGACACCGAAGCCGTACCGACCCCGGGCGAGGTCGGCGGGCTGTCCTTCGCCCAGTGGCTCCCGTTCGCGCTGGTGATCCTGCTGACCACGCCGCTGCAGGCGGCGGGGGAGGAGTACGGGTTCCGCGGCTACGGGATGCAGGCTCTGGGCGCCTGGGTCCGCAGCCCCTGGTTCGCGATCGCCGTCACGTCGGTCCTGTTCGCCTTCGCCCACGGGACCCAGAGCCTCCCGCTCTTCCTCGACCGCCTCGCCTTCGGGGTCGTGGCGGGGCTGCTCACCGTGCGCACCGGAGGGCTGGAGGCGGCGATCGCCTTCCACGTCGTGAACAACATGATCATCCTCCTGCTGGCCAGCGCGGCCGGTCAGCTCGAGCCGAGCCTCACCGTCAGCGAGGCTCCGTGGGGACTCGTGGTCGCCGACGTGGCGGGCATGGTCCTGTACACCGTCGTGGTGCTGTGGCTGGCTCGTCGACGCGGGCTGCTCACCAGCACGGCACCGACGCCCGCCGCGTGGGCGCCACCCCCATGGACGAGTGTCGTCGCACCCGCCGCGCCCGGGTAGACTGGGGGAGCCTTTGGGGTATGGGGTAATTGGCAGCCCGGCGGATTCTGGCTCCGCTAGTCTAGGTTCGAGTCCTGGTACCCCAGCGACCAGCGTCATCTCGCTCTCACCGGTGCCCAGGTACCCTGGCCACCAGGCGGCTCGAGAATGTCGCTCGCACGGCCCCGTTGTGTAGTGGCCTAGCACGCCGCCCTCTCAAGGCGGTAGCGCGGGTTCGAATCCCGTCGGGGCTACGTCTCGGCCCTGGACGCCCCACGAGCGTCCAGGGCCGATGTCGTCACGGCGACAGGGTCCGTCGCGACGGCGGCTCAGGCGCCGTTGCCGAGCGCCCCCGCCAGCTCGTCGGCGGCGGCGAGCACCGCCGGCGCATGCAGCCGTCCCGGCTGCCGCCCGAGCCGCTCGATGGGGCCCGACACCGAGACGGCCGCCACCACCCGCCCCTGCGGCGAGCGCACCGGCGCACTCACGGAGGCGACGCCAGGCTCTCGCTCGCCGACCGACTGCGCCCAGCCCCGGCGCCGCACCGCGGCCAGCGTGCTGGGCGTGAAACGGGCGCCGGCGAGCAGCCGGGGCAGCCGCTCGGGGTCCTCCCAGGCGAGCAGCACCTGAGCGGCCGACCCGGCGTGCATCGACAGCACGGTGCCCACCGGGATGGTGTCGCGCAGGCCGGACGGACGCTCGGCCGCCGCCACGCACACCCGGTCGCCGCCCTGGCGGCGAAACACCTGCGCGCTCTCGCCGGTCCGGTCCTGCAGTCGAGCGAGCACCGGGCCGCAGGCTGCCACCAGCACGTCGCCCGCGGCAGCCATGGCCAGCTCGGGGAGTCGCGGGCCGAGGACGAACCTCCCGGCGTCGTCACGTCCGACGAGCCCGTGGTGCTCCAGGGCGACGGCGATGCGGTGAGCGGTGGCCCGGGCCAGGCCGGTGCCGGTGACGAGCTCAGCCAGCGTCGCCGGGCCGGCCTCGAGCAGGTCGAGTACCGCGACCGCCTTGTCGAGCACGCCCACGCCGCTCCCGGTGCTTCCACCCACGGTTGCCCTCGCTATCCTTGTATCAAGAGGTGATACCGCAGTCTCGCATAGTGGACAGCGGAGCGCCGCCGCTGCCATCACCGGGAGGAGCTCGATGGGCCGCACGATGGCCGAGAAGGTGTGGGACGGGCATGTGGTGCGCCGCGCGGACGGCGAGCCGGACCTGCTCTACATCGACCTGCACCTGCTGCACGAGGTGACCAGCCCGCAGGCGTTCGAGGGGCTGCGGATGAGTGGGCGCACGGTCCGCCGGCCCGACCTGACGATCGCCACCGAGGACCACAACGTGCCCACGACCGACCTGGACAAGCCGATCGCCGACCCGGTGTCGCGCACCCAGGTCGAGACGCTGCGGGCCAACTGCGCGCAGTTCGGTGTGCGGCTGCACCCCATGGGCGACGTCGAGCAGGGCATCGTGCACGTCATCGGGCCGCAGCTGGGGCTCACCCAGCCGGGGATGACGATCGTCTGCGGCGACTCCCACACCTCCACCCACGGCGCGTTCGGCGCGCTCGCCTTCGGTATCGGCACCAGTGAGGTCGAGCACGTGCTGGCGACCCAGACGCTGCCGCTGCGTCCGTTCCGCACCATGGCGGTGAACGTGGACGGACAGCTGCCCGCGGGCGTGACCGCCAAGGACGTCATCCTCGCGGTGATCGCGAAGATCGGCACCGGCGGAGGACAGGGCCACGTCATCGAGTACCGCGGCGAGGCCATCCGGTCGCTGAGCATGGAAGGCCGGATGACCATCTGCAACATGTCGATCGAGGCCGGCGCCCGGGCGGGCATGATCGCCCCGGACGAGACCACGCTCGCCTACCTGCGCGGTCGCCCGCACGCGCCGACCGGAACGGACTGGGACGACGCCGTGACGCAGTGGCTGTCGCTGGCCAGCGACCCCGACGCCGTCTTCGACACCGAGGTGACGCTGCGAGCCGACGAGCTGACACCGTTCGTCACCTGGGGGACCAACCCGGGCCAGGGGCTGCCCCTCGGTGCCACCGTCCCCGACCCCGCCGCCATCAACGACCCGGTCGAGCGGGCCGCCGCCGAGCGGGCGTTGGAGTACATGGCGCTCACCCCCGGCACGCCGCTGCGCGACATCGCCGTCGACACCGTGTTCATCGGCTCGTGCACCAACGGCCGGATCGAGGACCTGCGCAGCGCCGCCGCCGTGCTGGCGGGCCGGCAGGTGGCGCCGGGCGTGCGGCTGCTGGTCGTGCCCGGCTCGGCTCGGGTGCGGCTGCAGGCCGAGCACGAGGGCCTGCACGAGACGGTCACCGCCGCGGGCGGCGAGTGGCGCGGCGCAGGCTGCTCGATGTGCCTGGGCATGAACCCCGACCAGCTCACGCCGGGCGAGCGCAGCGCATCGACGTCGAACCGCAACTTCGAGGGCCGGCAGGGGCCAGGCGGGCGGACCCACCTGGTGTCTCCACTGGTGGCCGCCGCCACCGCGGTGACCGGCAGGCTGTCCTCTCCCGCCGACCTGGCGCCAGCGGCCTCCACCGCAGGGGTGTGGGCATGAAGCCGATCCGTCGCCACGAGGGCACCGCTGTGCCCCTTCGCCGCAGCAACGTCGACACCGACCAGATCGTCCCCGCCTCCTACCTCAAGCGGGTCAGCCGCACCGGCTTCGCCGACGGCTGCTTCGCCGCCTGGCGCGCCGACCCCGACTTCGTGCTCAACCAGCCGCAGCACACCGGTGCCAGCGTGCTGGTCGCGGGACCCGACTTCGGCACCGGGTCGTCCCGGGAGCACGCTGTCTGGGCGCTGCAGGACTACGGCTTCGCCGTCGTGCTGTCGTCCCGCTTTGCCGACATCTTCCGTGGCAACGCCGGCAAGGCCGGGCTGCTCACCGGGCAGGTCGAGCAGGACGCGGTGGAGGCCCTGTGGGCAGCGGTGGAGGAGGACCCGGCTCAGTCGGTTCAGGTCGACCTCGAGCTGCGCACGGTGATGCTGCCGTCCTCGGGCCGGTCCTGGCCCTTCCAGATCGACGACTACACCCGCTGGCGGCTGCTCGAAGGCCTTGACGACGTCGGCCTGACCGAGCGGCACCTCGACCAGATCGCCGCGTTCGAGTCCGGTCGGCCCGGCTACCTTCCGCGCACGTTGCCGGCACGCACCTGAGCCGTATCGGCGTGGCGATTGCCGAAGCGGGAGAGAATCCCTAGGTTCTGGGGCGAACCGTCCTGCTGCGCATCGAACCAGGAGGCCCATCCGTGAACAGATCCGATCTCATCGACGAGGTCGCGAAGCGGCTCGACACCACCCGCAAGGATGCAGAGCGCGCCCTCGACGCCGTGGTGGACGTCATCCAGCGCGGGATCAACCAAGGCGAGAAGGTCCGGGTCAAGGGGCTGGGTGTGTTCGAGTCGGTCGAGCGGGCCGCTCGCACCGTGCGCAACCCCGCCACCGGCGAGCTGGTCGACAAGGCCCGCACGCGTGTGCCGCGGTTCCGGGCCGGCACCGACCTGAAGGAGATCCTCGCCGGGCTGCGCGAGCTGCCCGCCGAGGTGATCAGCGGTGACGAGAAGGGGGCGCGTGCCGCCGTCCGCAAGATCACCGGCCAGCCGGAGAAGAAGGCCTCGACCCCAGCCGCAGCAGCGGCCGTGAAGGCGCCCGCGGCGAAGGCGGCTGCTCCGGCCACGAAGGCGCCTGCGAAGAAGGCGCCCGCGGCGAAGGCTCCGGCGAAGAAGGCTCCGGCGAAGAAGGCGGCGGCGAAGAAGGCTCCGGCGAAGGAGGCGCCCGCTCCGGCTCCCGAGAAGGCTCAGGCACGGCGCCGGACGGCGTCGGAGGCCAGTCCTGCCGCTCCGACTCCGATGATGGCGTCGCCCGCGAAGAAGGCCCCGGCCAAGAAGGCGCCCGCGAAGAAGGCCCCGGCCAAGAAGGCCCCGGCCAAGAAGGCGCCGGCCACGAAGGCGCCCGCGAAGAAGGCCCCGGACACGAA
>Ga0209594_1000057_pt1 | contig 89924 bp, 76 predicted proteins | sample AshMeaCrysSpring_FD_184126 | JGI IMG/M metagenome (GOLD analysis project Ga0209594, IMG submission 184126) | Groundwater microbial communities from Big Spring, Nevada to study Microbial Dark Matter (Phase II) - Ash Meadows Crystal Spring... | ecosystem: Environmental > Aquatic > Deep subsurface...
AGAGGTACTGCTGGCTCGGTTAAAAGTTTTAATGAAGCAACCAGAATTTATTCATGGGTTAACTTGTTTCCATTGGTGGCCTAGAATCCCATCTTACGAAAACTGATCAACCGGATTTGATATTATATCAAGTCCGGATAATTAGTCATCATCAAACTAGAAATGCTAACTCAGACGAGATGTTTTAATCCCACACCCCACACCCCACACCCTACTCCCCATCAGAAGCAAATATATTGAGTATTCAACCGGACATGATATTACGAAAACTGATCAACCGGATTTGATATGATTAAGTGTAAAGTGTAACCTGAGTTGGGGATAACCTAAAACCCTGACTCTTGCATAGGCTGTCAATTATTCCAAATATCGACTCGAATTAAACATGAATCCTTTGATTGAATAGAGAAATAACCAAGCGGTACGGCTCTGCGGCTTTGCAAGCCGCTAAGGAATGCGTACCCAGAGAAGCCCATGCCATACAGGAAATTTTGGCGTTGAGTACTTCATTTCACAAAGAATCCTGGGGTCGCGATCACGCGATCGCCCCCTTTCGTTTTGGCGCTGATCAAAGCCATATCCACCCCTCGGCAAAGGGTTGAAAGTTCCTGGCCATCTTCTGGGTAAGTGGTAATCCCAGCACTCGCTGTAATTTGGAGTTGAATATGACGGTTGACCTGAAACCGTTCAGTGCGAATTTGTTCTAAAAGTTGATGCATCCGTTTGATCGCATGGTCTTTACTCATGCCATACCAACCCATGAGAAACTCTTCCCCCCCCCAGCGAGCGACAATATCTTCCCCCCGAAATTGCTGTTGTAACAGTTGTCCCAATTGCCGCAATACATTATCCCCCACCCCATATCCATATAAATCATTCACCCGCTTAAAGTTATCAATATCGAGTAATCCTAAACAAAAACTCTGATGGTGGCGTTGGGCTAAACGCAAATAACGATTTAAATCTTGAATAGAGCGACGGCGGTTGGCTAAACCCGTGAGTTGATCCACTTCCGCTAAATTTTGCCAGAGTTGTACCCGCTCCAAACGGTTAAAAATCCGAGTGGCCAGTTCTGCTTCATTGAAGGGTTTAGAGATATAATCATCCGCCCCAGCTTGATAAATCCGGCGGGTGGTATCGGGATCTTGAGAAGCCGAGAGAAACAAAATCGGTAAGCCATGCCAAATCCGATCATTGCGTACCATTTGACACAGTTCAATTCCGTTAAAATAGGGCATATCTAAATCCAGAATCAACAAGTTTGGTGCAACAGCCTCTAAGGTTTGCCAGAATTGACGGGAATCATTTAGGGTGGTAACGCTTAACCCCCAAGACGACAAAAACCCTTCCAATAGCTCCAGGACAATATCATCATCATCCACTGCAAGAATTGTAGATTTTTTCGGTTGCGGTTGGAGTAGATCGATCACCGCTTCCAACACTTGGGCAGGGGGAACCGATTTTGGTAAAAAGGCATTGCCCCCCAGTTTAGCGACCGCCGCCCGGTCGCTAACTTGATCGCGGGCGCTAAACACCAGCACCCGCAACTTAGGAAATTGCGTCTTGAGTTCTTCGAGTAAAATCAATCCCCCTTGAGGCTGTTGGGGAAATGCTAAATCCAGTAATACAATATCAGGTTCAACTTGCAGCAGAATCGCTCGTGCTTGGTTGAGATCCAAAGCCACCAACACTCGGATATTCCAATTTAACGCCTCAACCTGTAACAATTCTGTCAGTTCTACATCATCATCGACAATCAACATCAGCGGTGTAGAGGTGTCCGACGGGGGTAATGGGGTTGTTTCTGCCGGTTTCTGTAGATGACTCGGAGGCTGTTGTAGTTCTTGATGCAGTTGGGTTATCCAAGTTTGTAAAGACTTGAGGGAGGTTTGAGCAGGGGGATCAAAATCGGCTTGAGTGCGGGCAGCAATCATCCATTCTTCAATCTTCTGAGCCAGTTGATAGCCGGACTTTAACCCAAACATCCCCAACGATCCTGCCAACTTATGGGCACTTAACTCCGCTTGTTGGTAGAGATCATCGGTTTCGGGGCGAGTCTGTAACGTTGTGATGATCTGTTCCAGTTGGGTGACGCGATCCCAGATTTTCTCCTGAAATCGTTCCCAGGCGGCAGCGATCACCTGAGACTGAGCCATAGGGGCAGGGGCTGACGAGGTCGTTTCTACAGGAGTCCTGAGGGTAAGCAGTTCGGCTTCCTCTGAGTTGAAGTTGGGTTTGAGACGATAGCCAATGCCATAAACCGTCTCAATCATCTCCTCGATCCCATGAACCTTCAGTTTCCGTCGCAGTCGTTTAATATGGGCACGGATCGTATCTTCCCCAGGTAATGCTTCAAAAGACCAGAGGTGTTCTAAAATGGCGCTGCGAGTTAGAACCCGTTTGGGATTTCTCAGAAATAGTTCTAACAGGCTGTATTCCTTAGGAGAAAGCGATAAAAGCTGTCCTTGATACACCACTTCATGACCACTGGGATCAAGTCTGAGGTCATTCCACGTCAGAACCGGAGAACCCGAGCTAGTGGGACGACGCAACAATGCCCGAACTCGGGCAAACAGTTCAGGGATGCTGCAAGGTTTAACCACATAATCATCTGCACCGGCATCTAAGCCAGACACCTTATCCAGACTGCTGCCTTTTGCGGTGAGCAACAATACAGGGACGTTATAGCCTTTTGTCCGTAACCGACGACACAGACTAATGCCATCAAGGGTTGGTAAGCTGACATCGAGCAAAATTAGGTCATAAGTAAAGGCTTCGATATAACTCCACCCTTCTGCACCATCGGTGACGACATCGACAACGTATCCATATTCAACGAGGGCTGTTTTAATGATGTGAGCCTGAGCTTCATCATCTTCTACCACTAAAAATCTCATCTGTTTTTTGACTGAAAGGTTGGAGGGCAGTAGGGAGTAGGGAGTGGGGAGTGGGGTGTAGGCAACGGGGAGATGGGGAAGACAAGGGGACAAGGGAGATCAACTATTGCCTTCCGGAGCTGTTGCCTGTTCCCTCCTGACTTCTGATTTCTAACTTCTAACTTCTAACTTCTGACTTCCCACACCCCATACCCTTCTTCTTTCTCTCAATCTGCTAGTCTCTCAATCACTTAATTAGCTTACACCAATGTTAGATTTGGATAATATGCTAACAAATCATCGGCACTTAGGGTGTCTCCAGAGGCTTGCGGAGTCCACAAGATTTCCACAGCCAGTAACTGTTCGCTGGAAATAGAACCCAGTTGACTTAAAATCTGGTGTAAGTCTTCAGATGAGTTGACCTTGGGAAATTGCAAAGACCCAAACGCCCCAATCACAAGCGTTACCAGAATATATTCTCCAGGATTGTCAGTTTCTGTCGTCTGGGCTAACTCGTCTGCTGAAGTCCCCGACAGTTGAGGCGCTTGAGAGTCTGCACCCATGGGTTGATTGTTGACATTGGAAAGGGTTTCTTCGGTAAACTTGCTGCGTTCTGCTAGAGTCCACTGGTTAAACTGAGCTTCAGCGCTATTGAGTCCGGTTTTTTGGGTTTGAGCCGCACCATAAGCCCAATATTCAGGATGTCTCAAAAGGGCTAACGTGGCTTCTTGCAGCACCTGAGCACGTCCTGAAGCTGAGCCTGTATCGGCTGTTTGAGCCATGCGATCTAAATCAGCCTGTAGACCTCGTCCTTGCGCCAATAAACCCACCTGCACACGGGCAACCGATATAGTAGATGTGTTGACTTCAGAATCCGATCCCGCTGTGACAGACCGGAAACTATTGACCAGAAAATTGGCGATCGCAATGAAGATTAAAATCGAAAATAGACCGCCAAACCCTCCCCCAAAGCCAAAGAAGGGAATCAGAAACGGAAATCCAAAGCCTCCGCCGCCGTAATATCCCCCCCCTGGCCCGCGTGTGGGACTTGGTGCATAGGTGCGGGAAGGCGCTCTAAATGATCCCCCACCAATTCGGCCCCCTGTGCGAGCTGCTAAGGCTTGATCAACCTGAGCAAAAACTAATGCACAGATTAATCCCAAAACCAACACTGATTTTAAAATTGGTTGAAAGGTTGATTGTAATTTTTTTAACATCACGATTTTGTCAATATCAAGTCAAATGAGTAACAGAGATGACTTCTCTTGCGTCCATTGAGCCTTCAAATTCTCAATGGGCTATTGAAGGTTTCTCATTTATATACTGTAACGTGTCTGCTTTTGCCTTGACCTCTGGCTTAAGATCCTCTTTGCTATTCAAGGCAACAGGGAACGCTTAATTGGGAACAGTGAAGGCGTGTATCGGGGGAGTAACCTTTTCAGGGAGGTTGATTTTATGGGGCTTCATTTAGAGGCATAGTATTGACCTGATGCTGTTTGAGTAATTGTTGCGCTTTTGATTACCCCTTCAATTTCTCGATGAATAACCATTTTGATCGGGGTCATTTTAGGCAGTTTAAGTTTGCCCGCTTCAGTGATTGAGAAATATTGAGGAACTCGAAAAGACTGCTGATTTGAGCGTTTCTTAAAGTTAGGAAATTTCGCCAATCCTTTAAAAAATATCACATAAGCCGTTTCTAAATCTTTCAAGGTTTGCTGTAAAGATTGGGAATTAACTTCTTTTAACCATTCGTATTCTTTAATATATTAGTCGGGCATTCATGAGGGGCTGTGTGCGGAACCTGCGTCTGCACTGCAAAAGCCCCGTCCCCACCTTTTATAGAAGGATGGGGTATTCTGCCCAACATTCAAGATCAATCCAGCTTGAATTTGATTGGCGATCGCCATCGCTTTTAAATGTTGTTTGAGGTCTGGATTGGGCTGCAGTCGAGTCGGTAAAATATGCATCAACTATTGTATAATTTGAGATAAGTTAATTTTTAGATTTTTGAATAGAAAGTAATGCTTTAGCAATGATAAATATTCGCTTAATCACCAATAAGGGTTTAGAAGATATTGCCGCCACTGAGTTTAGTCAGAAAGCCAGACAACAGAGTTTAGAAATTATAGCAATTTATCCTCAGCCTTGGGCTTTAAAGGGACAAGTTTTAATTCAGCTTAACCATTCAATCTCTCATGTTCTGCCAATCATCCCTCAGCTTCATTCCGTTTACCAAGTCCTTCATCACCTGTATTATTTAGTGCTTTCTCCTGAAGATCCATTGATATCTCTTCAAGAGCAAATGCTGGATCTCGATCTTTTACCGATGCAATCTGTTAACAGTTTTCGAGTCACCAGCCATCGCTATGGAACCCATGATTTTAATCATTTAAAAATCCAACAAGCCGCAGGTTCTGCATTAGTTGAACGTTATCAAACCCCCGTTTCTTTAGATCATCCAGACTTGAATCTCCGAGTTGATTTATATGAATTACAATGTTTGATTGGTATCCCACTGCATCTATCAGAGTTAGATCGCCGTTATCATAAACTGTATCAACCCCGAGTCACTTTAAACCCAACAGTTGCTTATGGAATGTTGCAGTTTTTAGCACAGGATAAAAGTCCTGATCTTTTACTCGATCCATTCTGTGGTTCAGGGACAATTTTACTAGAAGCAGCGAATACTTTACCTCACTGGGAAATCTATGGCAGTGATTATAATCCTGAAACAATTGAAGGAGTCAAAAAAAACATTATTGCTGAAAATATGAGTCATTCTATTAAGGTAAAAACCGCAGATGCACGAGATTTAGCTCAAGCTTATCCGGATCATTTTTTTAATGGAATTGTGACCAATCCGCCCTATGGAATTCGGATGGGAAAACAGATCAATTTCTATCATTTTTATCGCCGTTTTTTAGCGGGAGTCTCTCAAGTTTTGCAGCCAGAAGGACGCTTAGTCATTTTAGTTGGTAAAAAGTCCGGGGAGTTTAAACGAGTTCTGCATCAATTTCCGGAACTTCAACTGTTACACTTTCGTTTAATTGAAACCGGAAACTTCTACCCCCATCTTGCTGTCTTAGAAAAGAAACCTGCCTAAACATTCCTATTATGAATCTCAATAATAAGTCTTACCAGTTTACCACAGGATTAATTTTTTCTCAGTATCTTTTCTCTCAACTGAGTCCAGTTGCCCTTGGACAAACAACCGCATTTGTTGATATTGAATCTCACTGGGCGCAACCTTGTATTGAAGCCCTGGCAGAACAGGCTATTATTGGGGGAGACAGAGAAGAACAGCGATTTCGTCCCAATGCGCCCATTACCAGGGTAGAATTTGCAGTCCTTTTAACTCAAGCATTTCCGAATGTAAAACCCATTCAAGAACCGATAGACTTTGTAGATATTCCCAGTGATTATTGGGCTTATTCTGCCATTCGAGAAGCCAACCGTCGCGGGTTTATTTCAAGTTATATTGCCGGGGTTTTTAATCCCAGTCTTGAAGTGACAAGAGTTCAAGCATTAGAAGCGTTAACCCAAGGATTAAACTATCAACCGCAAGCCCTTTCTATTCAACAATTACCCACTCTTTTTGAAGATGCAGATGAGATTCCAGAAACGGCGCAAGCTGCCATCACCGCTGCTACCGAAAATTGGTTAGTGGTTAATTATCCTCATGTCAAACAACTCAATCCTAATCAGGTAGCCACTCGGGCTGAAGTGGCAGCAATGATTTGTCAAGCCTTAGATAAACCTCAGCAAGTTGGATTAATTCCTTCCCAATATATTGCTCGACTTTCGATTGATAAAGCCCCTTTATCAGCGACTGAAATTATATCCTCCACTTCAGAAGTTACGGAAACAGAAATTCAGGAAGAGGTGGATATCAATGCGTCTGAAGCGATAGCAGAAGACACCGAATTAACAGAAACAGGAACTGATTTATCGGCGATTGAAAGCCACTCTAGTGAATCGGTTAGTCCGAGTTCTGAACAACAGATTGAACTGGGAGATGTGGAGACTGTTAAAGTTGAATTGTTGTATGAAACCCCTGAAGTTTTGCAGTTAACTATTGTCCGTAAAGGAGAACAACGTTTCAGTAATTTTGTCACTTTATCATCCCAACAAGCGGGAGAAAAGACTGATCAAGTCATTGATATTCATATTCTCGATTTAGATAAAGACAACGAACCCGAAGTGATGATTGATTTCGTCGGACGAGATGCATCTAATCGTACTTTATACTATTCCTTAATTTATCGATATAGTCCGTTTGCCAGAGAATATAAATCTTTAAAACAAATTTGGGGTGTATTACCTTATCAAAAACAAACTTCAGGGGTGAATAATGCACCCATTTTTATCAGCTTTGATCGTCGATTTAGTGAAAATTATCAGAGTGAAACGGCTGAACAGTTACCCTTACAAATTTGGCAGTATCAATCAGGAGAAATGCAAGATCAAACTTCAATCCATCCTGAATGGGTTCAAAAGCAAACGGCTATTCTTTGGTTAGAGTTAAATAAAGCGTCTCAAACTGAACAAAATCTGCAAGGCATTATTGCGGCTTATCTTGCGAATAAATCGGCTTTAGGAGAAGCTGAAGAAGGATGGCAGCGTGTCCAGCAAGTTTATCAAGGCAATGACGCAGCTAACTTTTTTAATGAATTGCGGCAATTTTTGCAAGAAACTGGTTACCTTTAATATCACTAGAGACCCCATCCTTAAGGACGGGGTTTATTGAAAAACCACCAATTCTAAACCGTGCTGATTGTCTCCCCATTTTCTTTTTGAACTTAGGTGTACCTACTTTTTGCCTTTTCGTTTACCCTTGAGTGAATCAAAAAAGTTCTTGTAGGCAACTCCTAAATCAGCAACAGACTGCTGCAAAAGAATATTGGAAACATCACATAACCATGAGGGATGATCAGTCTTTAATTGAAGCTACTGATCAGTTAGCGAGTTTCACAAACTGATGCATCATAACCCTATTGCAAATTTTACTATTGTCTTAACTTAACATGGCTTCAATTCTCTGACGATATTCTGATTCATTTTCTACTTTAAACAAATCATACATAATCCATTGAAGGAGCGTAAATTCTTCGTTATCTATATCATGATCGTCAATCCCAAATGTTTTTAGAAAATATCTCCCCTCTTTATTAATCAATTTTTGTGTAATTTCACTGACGATTTCTTCATCAGAATATATCTCTATATTTTCCTTTACTTTGGCTTGTTTGACTTGTTCAATTAATTCTTGTAAGTGGACTTTATCTTGATCATTATTCATATTTTAATACGGCTCCAATTTCATCAAGATGATTTCAGACTACATCCCCTTATTATCTCATACAATATATATTTTGTTAGAAAATTTATTATTTCTTAATCTTATTTGGGGGATTAACAGAGTTTTTATGTGTTTATGAGTCAAATACTCTAGTGACTATCAGGTTGACTGTGTTGTTCAAACCAAGCAATCACTTGTTTGACAGTTAAACCTTCAACTAATTGCTTTTCTTCCAAAGCAATTTGCTTTAACGGTTTTAATGAAGAAACCACTAACTTTGTAAAAAATGTTTCAAAACTACTATCGAGTTCTATTTGTTTTTGAATGGTTTCATCTTGCTGAATCCAAGCTTGGATTTGTTCTGGTTGAATGGATTCTATGTCAAGACTTTTTTCTGATGAAATTTGCTGTAAACAGCGTAAAGCATAAAGCGCTAAACGAGTTGAAAATTTTTGTTTAGACGATAACAATGCAGCATCGACTTGAATGACTTCTTCTTGGGTTAAAAATTCCATATTCACTAGATGAATCTAAAAGCAACTCAAATTAATAAATTGTAAAAATATTTAGGGTTGGGGGGTAATTAAATAACCACAACGATGTTCACCATTAACAATCCAGTGGGTTCGTTCTACGATACAATCAAATAGTACCGCACTAAACATTTCTAATTCATGACCGCAAACACTTGGAAATGACTCAGCAACGTTAGAAATCGCACAGTTATGTTCCGTTAAAATATATTGTTGCAAGTTTGCATCTGAATTTTGAGGTTCAACCGCATACCATTCTGCCATGTATCCTTCCAATTTTCGCAACTCGACTAAATGAATCACCCGTTCCCGTACAGAACCCTTACCAACTTTTTCACGATATTCCGCTGCCTTGCGTTGCCATTGTTTTTGCAGAATTTGACTGACTTGTTCTCGTCCCACCGTTTCTGTCAGGGTATCGAGGAAGGAAATGGCAAATTCGTCGTAACGACTGGGAAAATGGTTACGTCCCTGGGAGGTTAGCCGATAAAGATGCTGAGGTCGCCCCATCCCCACTTGAACAGAGTCGTACTCAATTAACCCTTCTGCTTCGAGGTCTTTGAGATGGCGACGAATGGCTTGAGGGGTAATCTCAAGGGACTCAGCCAAGGCGTAAGAGGTGACTGAACCTCGCTTTAACAACTGTTGGAGGATATCTTGTTTGGTGGAATGCTGCTGGGAGGTGGCCATCGTCTTCACAAAAGTTTACAGATTTGGACTTTGACAATTCACTTGTTGTTAATGTAGCTTAAAATAGACATAAGTAACAAATCTGTTGTTTTAGTCGTTGGTAGGGAGTGGGGAGTGGGGTGTAGCGGTCAGACCCCGGTCGGTTCTCCCGACCTAGGGAATGCTGACCAAGAGAGGGAGTAGGGAAAAATCATTATCCCTGACCGGGTTGCCTATTCCCAACGAATAACCAAACCGTCTGTCATCCTTTGAGAACATCTCTGAATTGAACACTAACACCATAAGCTTATGAGTACATCTGTTAAAACCTTAGTTAACCAACCGTACAAGTACGGCTTTACGACTGATATTGAGTCGGACACCATTGCAGCCGGACTCAACGAAGATGTGGTTCGCCTCATCTCCGCCAAGAAAAATGAGCCAGAATTTTTACTGAACTTTAGACTTAAAGCCTATCATCAATGGTTGAAAATGCAAGAGCCAACCTGGCCTAATGTTCATTATCCCGCCATTGACTACCAAAAAATTATCTACTATTCTGCCCCCAAAGTGCAAGAGAAAAAGGGCAGTTTAGATGAAGTAGACCCCACATTGTTAGATACCTTTGAAAAGCTGGGTATTCCGTTATCGGAACAAAAACGCTTAGCCAATGTCGCGGTTGATGCGGTATTTGATAGTGTTTCAATTGCAACCACATTTAAAGAAAAACTGGCTGAAGAAGGAGTTATTTTCTGTTCTATTTCTGAAGCTGTGAAAGACCATCCAGAACTGATTGAAAAGTATCTGGGTAGTGTGGTTCCCGTTGGGGATAATTTCTTCGCGGCGTTAAACTCGGCAGTGTTTAGTGATGGGTCTTTTGTTTATATTCCCAAAGGGGTAAAATGTCCCATGGACTTGTCTACTTACTTCCGGATTAATAACGGGGAGTCAGGACAGTTTGAACGGACGTTAATTGTAGCAGAAGAAGCCAGTTCTGTGACGTACCTCGAAGGCTGTACCGCGCCCATGTTTGATACCAATCAATTGCACGCAGCCGTAGTAGAACTGGTGGCATTAGATAATGCTGAAATTAAATATTCTACGGTGCAAAACTGGTTTGCTGGAGATGAAGCAGGCAAAGGCGGTATTTATAACTTCGTCACCAAACGAGGACTGTGTAAAGGAGTCAATTCTAAGATTTCTTGGACACAAGTAGAAACAGGTTCAGCTATTACCTGGAAGTATCCCAGTTGTGTATTAGTTGGCGATAATTCCGTTGGAGAATTTTATTCTGTTGCTTTAACCAACAATAAGCAGCAAGCTGATACTGGCACCAAAATGGTTCATATTGGCAAAAACACCCGCAGTACCATTATTTCTAAAGGGATTTCTGCTGGGAATTCTTCTAATAGTTATCGCGGCTTAGTGAAGATGGGGCCGAAAGCAGCAGGGGCGCGGAATTACTCTCAATGTGATTCTATGTTAATTGGGAATACGTCCCATGCCAACACTTTCCCTTACATTCAAGTGGATAATAATACAGCCAAAGTGGAACACGAAGCCTCCACTTCTAAAATTGGAGAAGACCAACTGTTCTACCTGACTCAACGGGGAATTTCTGAAGAAGATGCCGTTTCGATGATTATCAGTGGTTTCTGTAAGGATGTGTTTAATAAACTGCCGATGGAATTTGCCGCCGAAGCTGATAAACTGTTGAGTTTGAAGTTAGAAGGAAGCGTGGGTTAAGGGTTGAGTTGTTGGGGTAATCTCCCTGGCTTACACTGAGGAGTATAAAGGCAAAATGTACCGAAACTTTTCTATTCTGTTATTGGGTGTTTGTGTAAGCATTGTATTAGGGATGAGACTCATCTTAGCCCAGCCTGAGGTTGATTTCTACAATGGTAGTTGGCCGGATAATCAGGGAAATTATCCCATCCGAGAACAATATCACGGCACTTGGCAGGTGGTAGATACCGACCCCAATGGTTTAAGTTGTCGAAGTTTTAGGTCTCCTGATAGGGGAAGTGAAAAGATAATTACAAGATTTCCAAATGGAACTTTAATTAATACATTTCCCAGAGGAAGAGGACTGTTTGAAATTGAGAATAATTCAGTCAGTGAACCTTGGCTGCTTGTGCGCCTATTTGGGCGAGAAGAGGGTCAAGAATGCTGGGTTAGGGCTAATCAAAAATATGTGATTCCGATTCGCCCTGAGAAAATTTCTTAAGTAAAAATCCAGCTTAATTTGGTACAATTTTTTTAATGGTTTGTTGTCGTTAAAGTAAAACTGTAAGTATGATTCAGGAAAATAGCGAAGTTATTTTATCGGTTAATAATTTAACCGCAAATGTAGATGAAACCCCAATCTTAAAGGGCTTTAATCTGGAAATTAAAGCGGGTGAAATTCACGCCATTATGGGGCAAAATGGTTCGGGCAAAAGTACCTTTTCTAAAGTCTTAGCCGGTCATCCTGCCTACGAAGTCACTGGTGGAGAAGTCACCTTCTTAGGACAGAATTTATTAGAACTGGAAGCAAACGAACGGGCATTAGCGGGAATCTTTTTAGCCTTTCAATATCCCTTAGAAATTCCTGGAGTAAGTAATCTTGATTTTCTCCGCGCCGCGTATAATTCTAAGCAAAAAAGTAAGGGCTTAGAAGAACTAGATGCCTTTGATTTTGATGATTTAATTCATGAAAAGCTAGAGGTGGTGAAAATGAAGCCCGAATTCTTAGAAAGAAGTTTAAATGAAGGCTTTTCTGGCGGCGAAAAGAAACGCAATGAAATCTTACAAATGGCATTACTCGAACCCCGATTAGCCATTTTAGATGAAACGGATTCTGGCTTAGATATTGATGCTTTGAGAATTGTGGCAAACGGTGTTAATCAACTCGCCAATGAAACCAATTCAATGTTGGTGATTACTCACTATCAACGGTTATTAAACTATATTGTTCCAGATTACGTTCATGTCGTCGCCGATGGACGAATTATTAAAACGGGGACAAAAGAACTCGCCTTAGAACTAGAAGAAAAAGGCTATGATGAAGTGATTGAAGCGGCAATGGCAGGAGTGTAATGGTAACCACAGTTCAAAATAAACCGGAAATTCTTTATCTCAATCAGTTGCTTCGTCTGGCTTCAGAAGCGTCAATTTCTGATGAGAATATCGCCCATTTGTTGCAACTCTTACGGGATAATGCAGCCACCTGGGCGAAGGAATTAGCAATTCCGACCAAAAAAGATGAAGATTGGCGCTTCACAGATTTGTCCTCTTTGTTGAATATTCAATTTCAATCTGCTTCAACTATTTCACTAGAAACTGAAGCCATTGCGCCATTGTTGTTACCGGAATGTTCTCAAAGCCGCCTTGTCTTTGTCGATGGAATTTATGCCTCCCATTTATCTTCTATTGCTGGGGTTTCTGAAGGCATTTTTGTGGGCAACTTAGGGCAAATGCCAGTAGATTTACAAAGCAGTTTGGAAAATTATCTTGCCCGTCAACCGGGGGGAAAAGCGACATTTAGCGTCCTCAATACTGCGGCTTTAACAGATGTTGCGGTAGTGTGGTTGAGGAAAAATCAGGTAGCAGAAATACCGATTCATCTGTTATTAATTTCTACCAGTGGAGACACTTCAACGATTTCCCATCCTCGTGTTTTAGTTGTAGCAGAACCGGGCAGTGCTGCCACAATTGTAGAACATTATGGAACTGTAACCATGGGGTGTTCTGATAGGACAACCAACTCCCCTTATTTCACCAATGCTGTGAGTGAAATATGGTTAGAAGAGAATGCAGAATTGAAGCATATTCGGTTACAACGGGATGCGGGGAGTGCATTTCATATCGGTAAAACGGCGATTTCTCAAGCCAGAAATAGCCGTTATTTCGGTTATGGGATTCATTTGGGGGCTAAACTTTCTCGCCATGAAGTGGATATTAATCAAACGGGGGAAGCCACAGAAACAACCCTGAATAGTTTAACTGCAATTGCACAAAATCAGTTAGCCGATACCCACAGCGCTTTAATGTTAAATCATCCATACGGCACGTTTAATCAAATCCATAAATTGATTTTAGATGATAGCGCCCATGGGGTATTTAATGGCCGGGTTGTGGTGCCGCAAGCTGCCCAATTGACCAATGCAAATCAACTCAGCCGCAACTTATTATTATCCCCGAAAGCCCGAGTGAATACCAAGCCGCAACTAGAAATTACGGCAGATGATGTGAAATGTTCCCACGGCGCAACCATTAGTCAATTAGAAGAAGATGAACTCTTCTATTTACGCAGTAGAGGTTTAGATGATGCCAACAGTCGTCAATTGTTAATTGATGCCTTTGCTGGAGAAATTATCAATCAATTGCCTTTAGAGTCTCTGCAACAAATGCTGTCTCGTTGTGTAGCGTGTCGTAGCCTTTAGTCTGAATAGGGACGTTGAAATAACGTCTCTATGTCTCTTAAAACTTAATTCGTTTGTATATTCGCTGTTAAATTGTGTGTTGTCTCAATTAAAGGATTAATAAAAATGACATTAATTCAAGAAAAAACATTAGCTGATAAAGTTCGTCAAGATTTTCCAATTTTGCATCAACAGGTAAATGGTCACCCCTTAATTTATTTAGATAATGCGGCTACCTCTCAAAAACCGTTAGCGGTACTCAATACAATCCGAGATTATTATGAACAGTATAATTCTAATGTTCATCGGGGAGTTCATAGTTTGAGTGCCAAAGCAACAGATACATACGAAGCAGCCCGTCAAAAAGTGGTTCAGTTTGTCAATGCTAATTCCTATCAGGAAATCGTCTTCACTCGCAATGCGAGTGAAGCCATTAATTTAGTCGCCTATTCTTGGGGACTCAATACCTTAAAACCGGGGGATGAAATTATTTTAACGGTGATGGAACATCATAGTAATTTTGTTCCGTGGCAAATGGTTGCCCAAAGAACTGGGGCTGTTTTGAAATTTGTTGAATTAACAGAGACCCAAGAATTTGACTTAGAACAGTTTAAAACATTAATTTCTGACAAAACTAAACTGGTGGCTGTGGTTCATATTTCCAATACTTTAGGGTGTATTAATCCTGTTGAAGACATTATTAAAATTTCCCATGAAGCTGGCGCAAAAGTGTTAATTGATGCTTGTCAAAGTTTGCCCCACTTGCCTATAGATGTCCAAAAAATGGACTGTGATTGGTTAGTAGGTTCCGGACATAAAATGTGCGGGCCAACCGGAATTGGTTTTCTCTATGGTAAGAAAGAATTACTGTTAGAAATGCCACCCTTTTTAGGCGGTGGAGAAATGATAGAAACAGTTTCTTTAGACGGGTTTACAACCGGTGAACTGCCCCATAAATTTGAAGCCGGAACTCCGGCTATTGGCGAGGCAATTGCCTTAGGGGCAGCGGTGGATTATTTAATGGAAATTGGCATGGAGAATATTCATGCTTATGAACAGGAACTCACCGCTTATTTATATGAGAAATTAAAAGAAGTTCCAGAAATTACTCTCTATGGCCCGCAACCGAAGGCTAACGGCGAAGGACGGGCTGCATTAGTCACGTTTACTGCGGGAGAAATTCACGCCAATGACTTAGCAACCTTGTTAAATGATGCTGGAATTGCCATTCGGACTGGACATCATTGTACCCAACCTTTGCATCAATATTTAGGGGTCAGTTCCACAGCAAGGGCAAGTTTCTACTTCTATAATACCCGTGATGAAGTTGACCAATTTGTTAAGGCTTTAAAAGAAGCCATTGCCTTTTTTAGTCAAATTTTAGGGTGAAGTAAATCAGGCTGGGTTTCATTGCTTCAACTCAGCCGACAAACTAAAATTCTTGACTTTTCCAAGCCGCTTCAAAAAAGTCCCGTTCACATTCCATTGCATAGCGATAAATTGAACGGGCTTCTGCTTCTTGATGAGTAATATAACGGTTCATTAAGCTTTCTAATTGTTGGGCTAACTGTTCAAAAGTGGTATCATTATAAGTCTTAATCCAATCACTATATTGATGTTCCGGAATATGAGACTGGGCTAAACTTTGACCGAGAAAGGCATAAAGTCGCAAACAGGGTGTCATGGCGGCTGTAATTAAACCGACATCCGCACCCCAGGCCGTTGCTAACAGAAAATCAGTGTAACGGCGTGTGGCAACTCCTGGTTGGGTTTGCTGTAAGTTAACACCCCACTGGGCAGCATAACTTTGGTGTAAACGCAACTCTTCAATTACCCCATCCCCTAAGCCATGAAAAATTTTAAACCCTTCCCAGTCCGGGGTTTTCGCAGCAGCAATACTGTAGGCGCGGGCAAAAGCAGTCAGAAAAAAGGCATCCTGCCCCACATAATAACGAAAACAAGCTTCGGGTAACGTTCCGGTGGCAATTCCTTGAACAAAAGGATGTTCTAAACAAGCAGTTTTTAAGTCTGAGTTGGCGTTCCAGAAATTTCTCGATATCATAAAAGAGTGTATCTGAGAATGGGTGACAATATTTTTTTGATAGTGTTGAGTGTAATGATTAATTATTTTATCACAAGTTCACCAATTTTTTACTTTTAAATCAATAGAATTAAGTGGAATCATATGGCAGATAAAAAAAATTTTCACCTGATGAATCGTCTCAGTCTTGGCCCGAGCTTGGAACAGGTTCAACAAATTCAAAAACAAGGAATTGAAGCTTATATTCAATCTCAGCTTCAGCCTCAAAAACTTTCGTATTCTGCTGATTTGAAACAGAAATTACAGCCATTAGAAACTTTGATTTTTACACCAGCTCAAGCTTTTAAAGAACGAGAGCAAATTGAAAAAACGGCTGATGAATTAAAACTGAGCCGTCAAGAAAAGCAAAAATCTCGTCGCCAATTTGAGCAAAAATTTCTGCAACAGGCTCGCAGAGGGCGATTATTATTAGCCTTAGAAAGTCCTCGACACTTAGAAGAAGTCATGGTGGATTTTTGGTATAATCATTTTAATGTATTCGCCTCTAAAGGAGGGGAAACTCATATTTTATTTAGTTCCTATGAACAGCAAGCCATTCGACCTCATGCTTTAGGGAAATTCCGCCAGCTTTTAGGGGCAACAGCTCGCCATCCAGGCATGTTATATTATCTAGATAATTGGCAAAATACCGATCCAAATAGCAAGAAAGCCAAAGGACGGTTTAAAGGAATTAATGAGAATTATGCAAGAGAATTGTTAGAACTCCATACATTAGGAGTAGATGGGGGATATAGCCAAAAAGATGTAATGGAATTGGCTCGGATTTTAACCGGTTGGGGATTGCCCAATAATCCTAAACGTTCAACTGATGAAGATGGGTTTTATTTTGATCGCGATCGCCACGATTTTACCGATAAAGTTTTACTGGGAAAAACGATTAAAGGACGAGGAATTGAAGAAGGCGAAGAAGCTTTAGATTTATTGGCAAGTCATCCCTCAACTGCCAAATTTATTAGTTATAAAATTGCTCAATTATTTGTCTCTGATACCCCCCCTGAATCAATTGTTAAAAAACTCTCTCAACAGTTTTTAGAAACCGATGGTAATATTGCCGCTATTCTCAAAACACTATTTAACAGTGATGAATTTTGGGATACTCAATATTACAATACTAAATTTAAAACCCCTTACCGCTACGTTACATCTGTGATGCGGGCGATTGGGACAGTGAGTAATTTTCAACCCATTGATGGCATTTTAAACCAGTTAGGAATGCCGCTGTATGAATGTCCGACTCCTGATGGTTATAAAAACACGCAAGCGGCTTGGCTGAACCCAGATACTATGATCAGACGCAGTAGTTTATCTGTCCCCTTATCCAGAGGATTATTACATGATGGTAAACCCATTGATGCGGATCGGCTTTCTCAAACTTTAGAGGGTTTGTTGTCTGCCAATACCCTGGACGTGATTAATAAAAGTCCAGCTAATTTAAAAGCAGCATTAATGTTAGGTTGCCCTGAATTTATGGGATACTGAATTTAAGTCAGAAGTCAGCAAGTCAGAAGTATAACTTGCTGACTATAGTCATAAATCTCGACTCATTACTTCTTACTGTTGCCTGTTCCCCGTTCCCTGTTGCCTTAAATGATCAATCACCAATAACAAATGCTAAATTGTCAGTGATGATTGTCTTTCCTCTCAGAACAGATTCCCTTGGTTAACGTCTTATCCTCTCAGCCAGCCCCTAATATCCCGGTTTCTGTGACTCGTCCCTGGATTGATCCCAACTTACTTTGGATCGCTAGACGGCTTTACCGGGACTACTTTCACGTTCATGGTCAACGGATGCGTCGTCCCATGGGAATTGCTGTTCATCGTCGTACCCATCGGGCAATGGTGATTTTCTCCCGTCAACCAATTTTACTGTGGGATGAGTGTTTTATCCCCTTTGAACGAATTGAGTCAGAATTATCTTAACTCTAGTTAGGTTCAGCAGCAGCTCTAGCTTCTTCCAGCCAACTGTCAAATAAAGCTTGATTTTGTTGAACCCAAGCTTCTGCATGACGGCGGATATCTTCAGCTTGATCCTCACCCTGCTGAATTAATTGATTTTCTGCGCTAATATCCTCCAGAGGAATTTCTACTAATTCAAAAAAGCGCTTAGCTGTTGGATTTTCATCGATAAACTGTTGATTGGCAACAATTCGCATTTGATCAACAACAAATCCTAAATTCTTCCCATTGACTGAAGTATCTTCTGCGCTCAAATCTTTCTGATCTTCTGGTAAATCAGTGTATGGAACACCTAACCATACTACATCTTCATTCAGTTTTAAAACAGAAGAGAGCCACAGAGGAGTCCAAGTATAATAAACCACAGGCTCTCCCTGTTGATAGCGAGTGATGGTATCTGCAATTAAAGCTGAATAAGTTCCTTGATTTTGTTCGACTGTATCTTGAAGTCCGTAAGCCTGAATATGATGGTTAATGACAACCTCACAAAACCAACCGGCATTGCATCCTGTTAAATTCGCTTTACCATCTCCATCTGAATCAAACAATTTAGCAATTTCGGGATCTTGAAGCTGTTGAAAACTTGTAATATTATACTCCTGGGCTGTTTTTTGATCCACCTGATATCCTTGCGCTAAATTCGGAACCACCAGTCCAAGTCGTTCCAGTTTTTCATCGCCACCGCTTTTATCAAAAAAGGGTGAATGGCCTTTTTCCCAGTGCATTGCAATGTAGTCTAACTCACCATTTGCCATGGCAACATAGAGGGCGGGAACATCTAATTGTTTGATGTCTTCAATTTGATAACCTAGTTGTTCCAAACCAATATTAACAATTTCTGTTTGAAACCGTTCTTCCTGTAAATTAATAGCAGGACGGATACTAACCCCTTGTCCGGGTTGACTTAGATTTGACTCAGTTTCTGATGTCGATTCATTGTTAGAGCCTGTTGTTGTTTGAGGGGTATTTTGACAAGCAACTAAACTGAAAATTAATGCGATCGCTAATCCAACTATGGACGTTTTTTTAATGTACAGACTTAACATTTTTCTATGAATTTACTAATTATACTTTTAGGTAAAATGAAGTCAGTTGAATTAGTGATTGAATCACTAACCCAACTATAGCAGTATTAAATGAGTTGTGAGTCTTCAAGGGAGCAATATGCTCACACTATGAACGGACACTCTCACATCTGATTCCTGATTACTATACAATCAAAGCAAGAAATCAGGTTCGACTTAAAGCTTTTGGAAAGTGACTAAATCATGGTTACAGCTTTGTAAAATACTTAGTCGAGTTTTTGAGACTTCGCGCCAGATATTTTTCTCACAGTATTCCTTCGCCTCTTTGTAGTAAAAATCATTGTCTTCTACCCGGAAAGCCACTACAAATAATCCTCCCGGCTTCAACACACGAATTAATTCCTCAAAAGCATTGAGTGGAACTTGATTTCGAGTGAAAACACCACTAGACACGAGTAGATCAAAAGAATTACTTTCTAGCTTGAGTGGGCTTCCCAATTCACCTTGATAGAGATCTTGATAGATTTCTAATTCACCCGCTGTCTTGAGGGATTTTTTACTAATATCTAATCCATACAGTTGATTAAATCCATAGGATTTTAGTTCCTTTCCTAATAGACCTGTACCACACCCTACATCTAGTATTTTACTATCATCATTGAGCTGCAATGTTAGGTTATAGGCTATATAATTCAGGAAAACTTTCCAACCATTCCGAAGATGCTCTTCATCATAATCAGAGACCCAAGCATCATACCAGGTCTGAACTTCTTTAACATCACCAAAATAGTCAGTTAAACCCTTTTTGTAATCAACCCGATTACCGGCTGAAACCACTTGGTAAAGAACATCCTTGATGATGTAACCTATGAGGTTAATATCCTCTGAGTTAAAACTTAAAGAAATTCGCAAATCACAAGCACAAGAAATGACTTTATCTGTTTGCTTTAAATCTGGAACATCATCAAAAGAATATTTCCAGTTTTTGAAGTATCGAGCATTACTAAAACGACCAAAAACTTGGATTTTAACGCCTCGCTGTTTTGTCTGTTCAACAAACTGATCAATTTGTTCTAGGGTGAGATTGAGTAAATTAAACTGTACACTATCTCCGACTCGACTTACAGGGTCTAAAGTAGAAGGGATATAGATATTCTCAGCCGCAGAGAGAATATTGACGAGTTGATTATACCTTTGATTGTACTGATCAATTTTTTCAGGTAAAACCGGAATCTGAGGACGAAGAACGGCCGCAGTGAGGTTATTCATCCTCATACTAAAATTTGGAACATGAGGTTTGAGTTGCTCAAATAAATCATCATTGAAAGGCCTTGCTAAATGCTTTTTATACAGCTCCTCATAGGAACCTGCCGCTAGAATACAATAAGCAGCAACTTGTTCATCATTGGTGGCAAAAAATCCCCCTTCCCCTGAATTTAATAGCTTATAACTTTGAGAACTAAAGCAAGCAATATTTCCATGATGACCGACTAATTGCTTTTTGTTTTTGTGGCGATTAAACCATGTCGATCCTAAACTATGAGCGCAATCTTCAATTAAATAAATTCCTGCTTGATCACAGATAGATTTTATGGCATCTAAATCTGAGATATGACCCCGCATATGTGATAGAATAAAATACTTCACATCCGGATGCTGTTCTATTTTGCGTTGCAAATCATTTGTATCAGTAATATATTGATGAGTACACTCTACATAAACAGGTACGCCCCCTGCATGAACAATGCTACTCGGAACCGCCGTAAAGGTAAAAGCTGTCGTCAAAACCTTCTCACCGGGCTGAAGCCCTGCAGCTTTTAAACTCAAGAATAGAGCACTGCCACAAGAGTTCACCGCTACAACATACTGATGTCCAGTATATTGACCGAATTCTGCTTCTAGTTGAGCGACTTCACTAGCTAATTCATCTTTCAAAAAAGTAGGCTTACTCTCTTGATTAATAAATTGTCTATCAAAGTTATAGCGGTATAGCCTGCCTGTTTCCATCAAACGAACTGCTCGGTTAATTCCAGCTTGAGGAATAGAATCAGGAGTCTTTGAATCTTTGGAAAATTTCATGATCAATTCTTACTGTACAACACTTTCAACTCTATAAATATAGAAAGTTAATATGAGCTTAAAAGTAAGCTCACCTATCAAACTTGACCTGGGTTATTTATATACTCATATTGTTGAGCTGTAAACTCAATTCAACCCAATATTCCGGGCTGAAAGTGATCTACTGCTGTCCACAGCCAAATTTTGTTTTTTTCTGAGCAACAAAAGTTTCTAGTTCGTCTAATTCTCCCACTTGTGGAATGTTTTCAGGCTCATAGGCATCAGGTAACAGTTCTCCCACTGCGCGAACCCAGTTCATAATAGTGACGTGATTTATTTTTTTGACTCTTGCGATTGCTCTAAAACCCATCCCATTAACGTACATCGTCAGACATTCTCGTTTGAGTTCGTCTGAATAACTTTTTTGGATTTGATAGCAGTCAAGAAATTGCCTTTGGCAGTCAACACAGATATAGTTCTGTTTACCTCTTTTTTTTCCGTTTTTATTGATGTGGGTGGATTTACATTCAGGGCATTGCATAAAAATTAGACTCTCGTTAGTTATTCAATCAGCGATCGCCAGTTACAAAATCATACCTCAATTCACCAATGCCTGATATAGGATTTATAACAATATTACGGTAGAGCAAATTTTAATATTATTCCTTGGAGGAGACTCAATAGCCCAAATGTTGCCAAGCGGTTATTGAACACCCCCCAACCCCCAATTCTGGAGACATTATGATCAATTATTCCTGGGATGATGTAGAATAGCCCAAATGTTGCCAAGCGGTTGCCGTCACCACTCGTCCCCGTGGAGTCCGTTGTAAAAAGCCCGTTTGCATTAAATACGGTTCGTAGACTTCCTCAATAGTTTGGGCATCTTCCCCTGTCGCCGCTGCCATGGTTTCCACCCCCACTGGCCCCCCATTAAAGTTTTCAATCATCATTGTTAATAATTGTCGATCTGTCCAATCTAAACCCAACGGATCAACATTAAATAATTCTAAGGCTGTCGCCGCTAAAGCTTGGGTAATTTCACCCGCTGCTTTCACTTCTACATAGTCCCGAACCCGTTTTAACAGACGGTTAGCTATCCGGGGGGTTCCCCGAGAACGACGACCAATTTCGGTTGCGCCGTTTTCAGTAATGGGAGTATTTAATAATTTAGCCGTTCGTTGGATAATTTGACTCAATTCATCCAGTTCATAAAATCTTAACCGTTGAATTAAACCAAAGCGATCACGCAACGGTGAAGTTAACGCCCCCATCCGCGTTGTTGCCCCCACTAACGTAAACGGTTTCAGGGGAATACTGCGGGTTTTGGCGGTTCTGCCTTGACCAATGGTAATATCTAAACGGCAATCTTCCATCGCCGGATAAAGAATTTCTTCAGCAACTTTAGATAAACGGTGAATTTCATCAATAAATAAAATTTCGCCCGGTTGTAAACTGACAAGTAACCCAGCAATATCTCGCGGCTTTTCCAAAGCGGGGGCAGTAGTAATTTTGCAGGAAACCCCCATTTCCGTGGCTAAAATCATCGCCATCGTGGTTTTCCCCAATCCAGGAGGGCCGTATAATAATATATGATCCAGCGGTTCCTGCCGAGATTTTGCCGCCGCGATCGCAATTTCCAATACTTCTTTTAAGGCTTTTTGTCCGATATAATCCGATAACCGTTGCGGACGAATAGACTCTTCTTGTTTCGGGTTGACTGCCTCCTCTGTCGTTGCCTGGGGTTCAAGCAGATCCGTTTTATGAGAAGATTTCACCGTTTTGGCTTTTTGCGGTTGAGTGGGGAATTCATTGCCTTCCGGAGAAGATCGACGAGAGGAAATAATTGCCATAATTGAATGCAAGATCCACGGCTATCTCATTATTGTACTATTTGTCATTTGTTCTCCATCATTTGTTATTTGAGGGGGTAAAGTAAGAATTATTATCTTTCCCTACACCCTACACCCTACACCCTACACCCTACACCCTACACCCTACACCCTTCAGATCATTTATGCCTCATCTTCATCCCAAACTTGCCTTTATTCCTCAACGTTTTAATCCAGTTGTTGTCAAAACTGCTCATTTTGTCTTACCCTTGATTTTACGATTTCGGACTCGTCCATGGTTGCGGGGTGGAATTGTCAAAATTGACGCGACTTCAGTGGAAAATCTGGTCAAACTTTATCAGCAATTTCAAACCGGAAAAATTCGATTTTTAATGGCATTTCATCATCCAGAAGTCGAAGATCCCTTGTGTTTATTATACCTGTTTTCTCGATTAATTCCCCAGACTGCAAAACATAAAGGAATTCAATTAAACTCACCCATTCATACCCATTTTATGTATGATCGTGGGATGACGATTTGGGGGGGGAATTGGTTAGGATGGGTACTGTCGAGAGGGGGAGGAATTTCGATTCATCGCGGACGAGTCTATGATCGCAATGCCTTACGTTCTATACGAGAGTTATTAGTGAATGGACAGTTTCCCTTTGCGATCGCCCCTGAAGGCGCAAATAATGGACACAGCGAGATAATTAGTCCGTTAGAACCGGGATTAGCACAGTTAGGTTTTTGGTGTCTTGAAGACCTCAAAAAAGCCCAACGAACAGAAACCGTTTGGGTTGTTCCGATTGGTATTCGTTATTATTATATTCAGCCTCCTTGGCAATCTTTAAATCGATTATTAACTCAACTGGAACAGGATAGCGGTTTATCAGCGGGTGAGTTTAATGTTCATAAAAAACCGGAATTAGAACTTTATCCTCGACTGTTGAGGTTAGCTGAAACATTGCTCTCTGAATTAGAAGAATTTTATCAACGATTTTACCATCAGGATTTACCCAAACTCGCTTTCAATCAAGAATCAAATCTTAATCAACAACTCAAACAGAGACTGGATCGATTATTAGATACGGCATTAACAGTAACAGAAAATTATTTTAATTTATCCCCTCAAGGAACCATTATTGATCGGTGTCGCCGTTTAGAAGAAGCCGGATGGCGCTATATTTATCGAGAAGATATTGAAGATATTAGCACATTAACACCCTTGCAATTGGGTTTAGGCAATTGGGTAGCAGAAGAAGCTGAAATCCGTTTAAAACACATGAGGTTAGTAGAGAGTTTTGTTGCGGTTACAGGGAATTATATTCAAGAAAAACCCACGGCTGAACGGTTTGCTGAAACGCTGTTAATTTTGTTTGATTTAATGGCAAGAATTCAGGGTAAAAAAGTTCCCCGTCGCCCAAGTTTAGGCAAACGAGGGGTTAAAATTATCGTGGGAGAACCCATTTCTGTGAGTGAGAAATGGTCAATGTATCAGTCGAGTCGTCATCAAGCCAAACAGGCTGTTGCTGAGTTAACGAATGAGGTAGAAGCGGCATTAACTGATCTCGTTCAGGATTGAAAAAAAAAGGAATGGCTAATCGTGATGTCAGTCGAGTGATTCCAGGGAACCCTAACTGTAATGAATTAACGATTCTCTTTTTACCTGAACCTGTAGCCTTCACCATGAATACTGACACTGCTATTGTTGAGCAACTTTCCCAAATATTTCAGACAGAAGTATACCGAGGATTATAACAGTTGCTGTTACAGTCCTTAGTAAGTCAACTGTTCGGCTACAAATGTTCGACCCTTGAGAAAGGGTTGCAGTTTGACGATGAATAGACTATCCCCGCCAGCTTCACCATCCTGCAATCATATGCTTTTCCAAGAGTAACACTGCGGTAACAGCTCTTTTTCATCCCACTGAGAAGATCAGGAGAACCGGTTTATGAGTACATCTGGCAACAAGAATAAAGATTTTTTTAATCGATACAATTATATTATTTGGACTACATTTTCTTTGGTTTCCCTGATCGTTTTATGCTTATTTTATTTACAATTTTATTTTCGTTATCAAAATAATAAAAAACAGTTAGAAAATCAATTTGAAACGCGGGTATTAAATTTAAATTATCAGATTAAGCAAGCTGTTGATAGTATAATACTGATGCAAAACTCGGCTCAAACTTATTTTTTGAGAACGACAACAGAAAATTTACCCCCTTCTTTACTATTCAATCATTTAGCTCAGCTTCCTAATCAAGAATTCTATGCTTTAGACTCTGTTCCTGCTCCTTTAACTCCGAAAAATACCGCAAATTTATCTGGGGAAGGGACTCTCCAATCGCTTAATTCCCAGCAAAAACACGAGATTGAAATGGCATTTACCCTCAATCCGTTATTTCAATCAATTACTAATCATATACCCAATATTGCTTGGATCTACTATACTTCTAAAAATCAATTTATTAATATTTATCCTTGGGTTTCATCCCAAGATGTTTTATTTCATCAAGAAATGTACGAGCAAGATTTCTATATGATGGGACTGCCAGAAAATAATCCAGAGCGCCAGTTTTTTTGGACTAAAGCCTATGTTGATCTAGGCGGAAAAGGCTTGATGGTGACCGCAGCAGCGCCCGTGTACGATGGCGATGAGTTTCGTGGGACAGTTGCCCTAGACTTTACTTTAGATGTCTTAAGTAACTTTGTTAGAGGCTTAGAAATTCAAGGTAGACAACAAACAAACGTGTTTGTGATGGATCATGAGTATCGTCTCCTAGCTCATCCTACCCTGGTCAGCTCCCAAGCGCAAGAAGTGAAATCGGCTCAAGCGGCTTTTCCTAAAGAATTATGGGATCAGATAGAAGAAATTCATACTCTTTCAGCCGGGACTTTTCATCGGGTTGGTGGTTACTGGATTATCCGCCAAGAACTGGAAAATGTACCTTGGGAACTTGTGTTTTGGTTCTCCCGGAATGAGATCGCCAAAGTAACCGTTTCTGGGATGAGTTGGCTATTTTTAATCTTTATTCCCGGTTTAGGATTAATCCTAGTAATTGCCAACCGTTTGACTGAAAAAGAATTTATTCGCCCTGCGGGGTTATTAGTGAAGCATATCGAACGAGAAAGTCAAGGGAAATCGACAATTCCCTCCAATCTTCCCCAAGCTTGGCAACCCTGGTTTATGAGGATTAGCTCTATTTTTCAGCAAAATCGTAGCTTACTGGGGCAATTAGAAGAAGCCAATCAAACCTTAGAAGAAAAAGTGATTGATCGCACTGAAAAACTCTCTGCAATCACCCAGGAGTTAGAGAGCAAAAATCTAGATTTAATGCAAACTCTGAAGCAACTTCAACAAACTCAAGCGCAGTTAATTCAAACTGAAAAAATGTCAAGTTTAGGGCAAATGGTGGCGGGAGTGGCGCATGAAATCAATAATCCGATTAGTTTTATTTATAGCAATATCCAGCACTTAACGGATTATACACAAGACTTACTGGATTTAGTTCATTTATATCATCATTATTTTCCATATCCGCCATCAGAAATTTTTCAAAAGCGAGAAAATATTGAAATATCTATACTAGAGGAAGATCTCCCAGAACTCCTACAATCTATGCAGAATGGCAGCCGCAGGATTCGAGATATTGTCCTCGCATTGCGTAACTTTTCTCGTCTGGATGAAGCCGAATATAAAGCCGTTAATCTTCATGAAGGAATTGACAATACTTTGATGATGCTCCAATATAAACTGGCTGAGATTGAGATCATTAAACAATATGGAGAACTGCCTCTGGTGACTTGTGCGGCTAGAGATATCAATCAAGTTTTTATGAGTATTCTAAACAATGCCATTGATGCCATTGAACAAAAATCGGTGGAGACCATTGACAAAGAATCTTATAGGGGAAGGATTTTAATTCAGAGTGAATATCAGTCGAGTCAACAAATCGTGCTGCGGATCAGGGATAATGGGGTAGGTATTCCATCTGAACTACTAGGTCGTATCTTTGATCCCTTTTTTACAACCAAAAAAATTGGTAAAGGAACAGGGTTAGGAATGGCGATCGCTTATCAAATTATTACAGAAAAACACGGCGGGATCATTACCTGTGATTCTACTGTAGGAGAGGGAACTATATTGCAGATTACACTTCCCATCACGGGCTGTGATGCTGCTGGGGTGTCGCTGATAAATGGGAACACGAACCTAGAGTCAGTCAGTGTTTCAAGCCCTTGTTCTGATGAGATGAAATGACCAACTGATTCACCTAACCAGGAAAAGCGGTCTCACAACCCGAAATGAACATTAAACAGCAACCGCAGAGGCTTTCAGTTCAAATAGCCGTTCAATGATGTCTTCAACCACTTTATCTGGAGTAGAAGCACCGGAGGTAACCCCAATCACAATTTGACCGTCTGGTAACCAATTTTTGGTAATTTCTATGTCTTTTTTTAGGGGTTTATGTTCAATTTCATCGGCTGAAAGAATTCTTTCAACGCTATCAATGTGATAAGAGGGAATCTGGCGTTCCATTGCCATTTCTTGTAAATGAGTGGTATTAGAAGAATTAAAACCACCGATGACAATCATTAAATCTAAGGGTTCTTCCACCAGTTCTAACATGGCATCTTGCCGTTCTTGGGTGGCATCACAAATGGTGTTGAAACTTTGGAAATGCTCGTTGAGTTGAGCAGGGCCATATTTTTTCATGATGGTACGCTCAAACAATTTGCCAATCTGTTCAGTTTCACTTTTAAGCATTGTCGTTTGGTTGGCGATACCGATATATTCTAAGTCTTTATCGGGGTCAAATCCTTCCGAATAAGCCTTAGCAAATTTTGCCAGAAATTCTATTTTTGAACCGCCATTGAGAATATAATCAGCGACATATTCGGCTTGTTCGAGATTAAGAACCACTAAATATTTATCCGCAAAAGAACTGGTAGCAATGGTTTCTTCGTGATTATATTTGCCATGAATAATGGAGGTATAATCTTTTTTCTTATGCTTTTCAACGGTATTCCAAACTTTAGACACCCAAGGACAAGTGGTATCAACAATTTTGCAGCCTTTGTCATTGAGGATTTGCATTTCCTGCACACTGGCACCAAAAGCAGGTAAAATCACCACTTCCCCGGCACCGACAACCGCAAAATCTTTTTGTCCTTCGATAACGGGGATAAATCCAACCTTCATATCCCGCAAATGTTGGTTAACCGAAGGGTTATGAATAATTTCGTTGGTAATCCAGATGCGCTCTGTGGGGAAATGTTCCCGCGTTTCATAAGCCATGGCAACAGCGCGTTCTACCCCCCAGCAAAAGCCAAAAGCCTCAGCCAGTCGAATGGTGACATTACCCCGAACCAAAGTATAGTTATTCTCTCGAATTTGCTGAATGAGGTGGCTTTGGTAAGCCGTTTTCATCACCCCTTCCACTTCTTCTTCATGTCCGAAGCCTTTGCGGTGGTAGGATTCTGATTGTTGTAGAGAGCGTCTAAAAGCTTTTGTATCCATAACGAGTTTTATATTCTGAGCACCAGCGCTTTTCTCTAATGATTTTGACATACTCTCCGGCATAAATGCGCGGAGATTCTCCCATCATCACTGATTGGGATTTCTGGTTCTACGAGTCCACTGACACAAAATATGGCTGCAAGACTTAGTCCAGAGGTGCTTCTCTCAGCAAACCTGTTGACGTCACAAATCCACTATCGCGCTATCTGTTGGGTTGTTGCCTATCTTGATTCAAGATAGGTAGTTCACCGCAGCAAAACAAGCCAAGTTTGTGTACCAACAACACCATCCGATTTTAACTCATATTCAGCCTGGGCTGCTTTGACAGCCGCTTGGGTTTCTGGCCCGAAGACTCCATCCACTGGCGATTGTAAGAAGCCTTTGGCTTTCAGGCGTTCCTGTAACCCCATGACAGCATCTCCCCGCATTCCCAGTTGTAAAATCGGGAAACTTACTGATTGAGTTTTGGGGTTGTTGGTGGAAGAATTACTGGCAGTCAGGCTGTCAGATGCTGAGTCAGGACAAACACAAGGGGTAGAACCCTGTTCGGGTTCTGATGTTGGGTGCGGGGGAAACAAACGATTCCAAGTCTGTTGATCGACAACACCGTTGGTGGTTAACCCAGCCGCTTTTTGAAATGCTGAAACCGCTTCTGCTGTCTCCTCAGAATAAATCCCATCGACTGAGCCATCATAATATCCCAATAATTTTAGAGTGGCTTGCAGTTCTGAGACTTCTGTTCCTTGACTCCCGACTTGTAGGGTGGGACGCTTCAGGGTTCGAGTCGTAGGCGTTGAGGAGGAATTTTGAGCCAGAATCATGGAGGGATCGGAAGCAATTGCTGGAATTCCCCAATACATGACCAGTAAAAGGATAATCGATAAACCCCAATATTTGAAACGGGTCAACCGTTGTCGTCCCCTCTTAAATTGTTGGTGACCACTGGTTAATCTTCTAACATTAGAAGAGCGCCACTTGACCAAAACAGTCCTCCTCAACCCTGTGCTAACGTTATTGTCTACTTTGGAGATTTATTGTATCTTAAGTTGTCATTTGTTAGTCGGCCGTTGTCGAGGACAGAAGCTAGGAGATTGCAAATAGGTGATTTCGCCCCTACCACTCACTATTTTCTGCTTGATCCTGAATCTCTTAAACAAATTTTTGAAGTAAGCTTTGATAGATTCTCGGGCGCGTTTATCCTTGAAAAAACGTTGAAATTGATAGTGAGTAAACTGTTGGGTTACCCGGATTAATTCAGGAATATCCTGAATTCGGAATTTTACATCCTCTAAAGCGTAGCCAGCCGAGTGCAGAACTGTGTTCCCAATCAGTTGTTGACAGAGCCATGATTCTGTTGGAGTGAACTCCTGTTGTTTTGTGGTCTTAAAAGAGGAGTTTTTTTGTTCTATTGACAGGTTGGTTGAAACGGTTGTTCCTAAAAAGTCTGCAATCACCTGGGCTTGTTCCTCAGGATTTTTGACTAAATCCTCAAATTTAATGATTTGTACTGGAGCGCGTCCCGCTTGGATAAATTGCTGAACTTTTTGATAAGCCATTTTCCAATAGAGGCTGTAGACAATCGGATGATATTGTCGGGGATCGCCATCACCTCCTTTTTGCATCGGTAGATTTTTCATAGAATTCATCATTTTTGTGGGATTTCGCATGATAAAGATGAATCTGATCCCCGGAAACAGATCAGTGAGTTTATCCATATTTGTGAAATCTTGAGGTGTTTTGTAACCCCAATGATGACGATGATTATGTAATGCTAAACGCATCAGCCATTCTTCTAGGAACTGTGACCAATAAACGGACTGTTCTGCAAACGTGGTTTGCATGGCTTGTTCAAAGCGATCAATATCTTCTAAGGTACAATTCGTTGAAAAGAAGTCATAATTATATTTAATTTGTGAGCGGGCTTGCCAACAGAGAGAAAACAGCAACTTCTTAAATTGTTTTGGGTTCATTTGACCTGCAACATCAATTTTAAAAGCTTTAGCTCGCTGATAGGGATACAAATCATCAAAAACATACCAGTCTTCTAACTGACAAAGAATATGAGAAAGAAAAGAAGAACCACTCCTAGGCAATCCAACGACAACCACTGGAGGAGTAGATTTTTTAACAACAGGAAATTGTGAAAATAGAGGGGAATGAATCCCATCACCATTCGGATTAAGATTGTATTTATTAGCCATAATTCAAAGTAAAAATACAATTAACTTATTGACTGAAGATAGGATAACCAACTTCAATGTAGGCTAACTCTTAATATTCTGAAAGTTGGAAGATTTTAATCACACTTTCAGAAGCGGTTAAGTGCATCATAATTCAATATTATAATCATAGTAAAATCTCACACCTTGAAAAATAGAGAGAAGGAACATAATCTTTATCAATTCTACACAGAGATGTAAAGCTTTGATAAAGCTGGTGCTGGTTTGAGAGTATAGTTTGACCCCATGAATTAAAATATGTAAGGCAGTATAATTCTCTGCAGTTTACTGGTGAAGTTAGATGACCCAATCATCAAGTGTGCTTTCTCAACAATCGCAATGTAAAGATACCGGGTTATTCGATAGGTAGGACTCTACCCACCTGAATCATTTTTTATTCAATGCTTCTTGCCCTAGTATCACAGTCATCATGTCATCATCAATCAAAAAGCAAGCGGTTCGCGGCACGGTTTGGACAATTATCGGTTACGGTGGGAGTCAGGGGTTACGATTTGTCGGGAATCTGATTTTAACTCGCCTGCTCGTACCAGAGTTATTCGGCTTGATGGCCTTGGTCAATACATTCCGCACAGGCTTAAGCCTCTTTTCTGATATTGGCATTCGCCCGAGTATTATTCGCAGTCAACGCTCTAGTGATCCCGATTTTCTCAACACAGCTTGGACTTTACAGATGCTGCGAGGGTGTTGGATCTGGCTGGGATGTTGGCTGATTGCATGGCCAGTTTCTCAATTCTATGAAGATTCTCGACTGCTGTGGTTACTTCCCTTAATGGGGGTGACGGCATTGATAGCTGGTTTTAACTCTACCTCCTTAGCCACTTTAAATCGTAAGCTACAGATCGGTAAGCTGACTCAAGTTGAATTTGGTGTTCAAGCGCTGGGTTTAACCATCATGATTGTCTGGGCTTTTTTTAACCCAACGATTTGGGCGCTTGTGGTAGGTGGTATATTATCCAGTCTTTTGCAGTTAATTTGGAGTTATCGTCTAGATTCTGAAATTTCCAACCGCATCACTTGGGACAAAGCAGCCGTTAAAGAAATTCTTTCTTTTGGGAGCTGGGTGTTTGTGGCAACAGCAATGACGTTTCTAGCCAACCAAGCAGATCGACTGATTTTAGGGAAGCTCTTCACCCTAGAATTACTAGGAGTTTATACTGTGGCTTTTACTCTAGCCGATTTACCCCGTCAAATTGTTCAGCGTCTGTCGAATCAAATTATCTTTCCTGTGATTTCCCACTATGCCGAATTAGATCGAAACACCTTACGGCAAAAAATCTTACGCAAACGCTGGTTTTTATTGATGGGGTTGTCTGTTTTGGTCACAGGACTGGTTTGCTTCGGCGATCTTTTTATTCTTGCCCTGTACGACGAACGCTATCGCCAAGCGGCTTGGATGCTACCCATTTTAGCCTTGGGTTTGTGGCCATTGATTTTGTCAGTCAGTATCGATAAAGCCCTTTATGCTGTTGGCAATCCTAAGTTTACAGCATTGGGAAATTTCCTCAAATTTGGCTATATGATCTTGTTGTTACCCTTGGGATTCAGTCAATTCCAAATGTTAGGGGCAGTGATTGTAGTGGCTTTTAATGACTTACCGTTCTATCTTCCTATCAGTTTTGGCTTGTGGCGTGAAAAACTGAACTGCCTTGGACAAGATTTAATTGCTACCTTATTCTTAGCGGGTTTAATTACTGGGGTGCTATTCATTCGCTACCATCTGGGTTGGGGGTGGCCTTTGAATGAACTGCAATTGAGTTTAGGAGAAATCGGAATGGGAATCTAGGACAATTTTTTGTCCAAGTTCTCATACTGCGCTCTCACCGTTGTTGTCCCTCACGCTTACTCTGCAACATTCACCATGTTTACTGGAAGTCCCCAAGCTCAACTAGTTCTGCTGATATGGCCATTGATCGTCTGTTTTCTGTTCATCCGTTTTCCTCAGCAGCGAGCAGTGATTGTCAGTTTTATCATTGCGTGGCTGTTTTTGCCCCATCGAACCCATTTTATTTTCCTGGGACTTCCAGATTACGAACGGATCTCGGCAACCTGTTACAGCATCTTTATCGCCACATTTATCTTTGATAGCCAACGATTTCAAAGCTTTAAACTCGGCTGGCTCGATATCCCCATGTTGGTGTGGTGTTTCTGTCCCTTTCCCTGTTCTCTAGTCAATGGTTTAGGGGCTTATGATGGAGTTGCCCAAACCCTGAATCAAGTTGTTGCTTGGGGTTTTCCCTACTACCTTGGCCGCATTTATTTAAATAATTTAGCTGGATTGCGTCAAATGGCGATCGCCATCTTTACGGGGGGATTAATTTATATTCCCTTATGTTTATTGGAGGTGCAAATTAGTCCCCAGCTTCACCGCATCGTTTATGGGTATCATCCCAGGGCTGATTTCTCCCAAAATATTCGCTACGGTGGATATAGACCCACTGTATTCATGGAGCATGGCCTGGAAGTAGGAGTGTGGATGTTCGCAGCCTCTCTCATTGGCGTCTGGTTATGGCAAGCGGGAGTGTTAAAGCGGTTCTGGAACATCCCGATGATAGCGATTTTACCCGTACTCGTGGCAACTTTTGTCTTAGTTAAGTCCACAGGTGCTTGGGGACTGTTTGCTATTGGCTTAATGATCATGTTTTCCGCCAAGTGGCTTCGCACTGGCTTTGTGTTATGGCTGCTTTTGGGGGGAATTCTGCTCTACCTGATTCTGGGGGTGAGTGGCACGTTTGATGGGGATGGTGTGGTTTCATGGGTCAGTGAGACCGTTAACCCTGATCGAGCGCAGTCCTTAGCGTTTCGATTTGATAACGAAGAAATACTAGGGGAAAGAGCCAGAGAACAACTCCTATGGGGATGGGGAGGATGGGGGCGCAACCGCGTTTTTGAATATAACTGGGCGGGTGAGCTGGAAGATATCACCGTCACAGATAGCTTATGGATTATTGCCTTTGGGACTCGAGGGGTGATTGGGTTATTTGGTTTAATTGGGACTTTTTTACTGCCTGTGATTATGTATTGTGGGGTGCGCTATAAACCCCAGACTTGGTTTCATCCCAAAATTGCTCCCGGTGCGGTTCTCAGTGTGGTTTTAGCTTTGTATTTGTTTGACTGCTTATTAAATTCCATGATGAATCCCATTTATACTTTTGCTTGTGGCGGACTCACAGGACTGTTACTCAATCCCCCAGAATCCCTCAAAACCCGCCGAAAATTAGCTGTTAACCCCTCCTCACGCGGTCAACCCCCTAACCGGACTCAACCCACACCTCAACCCTCTACTTTGTCTCACAATTGATGTGAATTTCTGTTATTTTCTGAATTCAATCTAACTGGACTAGGTTAACAATTTCAATTGAGTTGTTCTTTAATCATCATGGTTGCTTTCTTTGGGTTAAAAATTCAGCGTCATTTCGGAAAATGGGCAATGTTTATCGGTTTAATCGGCTTCGGATTAACCCTTGCCCTTTCTTTCACAAGGGTATCTTTTGACGCTAGTGATCCCGATCCCACTCAATCTTTGCAAGCCAAGGCCGCTTCAACAGCGTTTGCATTAGGAACAAACCTGCATGGTATTTCCGATCACTCTACTCAAATGCCATTTATTGATGGCTTCAAATCTTCTCGTCGTTGGATTACCCAGTGCGATGCCAATCGTGATCCCAACTGTCGCCAAACTTGGGATACAGAAGAGTTTGACCAACTTGATTTAGATGAATGGGGTTGGGTGAAATCTTTGCCAGCCCCTGAAGATTCCCCCACTTACACTCAAGTTGCTGCCTTAATGTATCGCGGTGTTGATCCTTATCTAGGGGGAACTTATATTGTCCTTTATCAGGGGGAAGGAACGATTGAGTATGACTTTGATGCCCAAAAAGATGAAGCTGCCTCTACCCCAGGACGAGATGTCTTACAAGTGAATCCGTCTGATGGGGGAATTTTATTAAAAATTACAGCCACAGATCCCAACAAAACAGGCGATTATATTCGCAATATTCGGGTGGTTCCGGCAGAATATGAACAAACCTATGAGTCGGTTTTATTTAATCCCCTTTTTATCGAAAAAATTAAACCCTATAACGCTTTGCGGTTTATGGACTGGATGGCAACAAATCATTCCCGTCAAAGTGAGTGGCAAAATCGACCTACCCCTCAAAAAGCCTCCTACAGCGATGGTGGCGGTGTTCCCATTGAAATTATGGCGGAGTTAGCGAATCGTCTGCAAGCTGATCCGTGGTTTAATATGCCCCACAAAGCCACGGATGAATATATGAGAAATTTTGCTCAGTTAATCAAAAAAATTCTTGATCCCAATTTAACGGCTTATGTGGAATATTCTAATGAAGTTTGGAATCCTCAGTTTGAACAATTTGGCTGGGTTCGAGATCACGGCCTAATTCCTGGAGAAAAGAATTCTTTCCAATCTTACGGGGTACGAACCGCTCAAATGTGTGACATTTGGAAGGATGTCTTTGCCGATGATCCTCAGCGAATTCAATGCGTGATTTCGACTCATACTGCTAATCGCTGGGCTGCAAAGCAAGTCTTAGAATGCGATCGCTGGGAGCAAGCCCCTTGTTATCAACATGGCATTGATGTGCTAGCGATTAGTTCCTATTTTAGTGGGAAATTGGGTGATCCTGAACATGAAAAAACCGTTGAATCGTGGATTGATGATCCGAGTATTAATGAATTTGAAATGGGAATCGCCCAATTAAAAGATGGTACTGTTCTGAATACTAACAGTAGTGTCAAGGATTTAACAGAGCAGTTTCAACACTATACAGAAGTGGCAAAATCTAAAAATTTAAAATTGGTGGTTTATGAAGGGGGGAATCATGTCGTTGGGATAAAAGGGGTACAAAATAATGATAAACTCACTCAGTATTTTATTGAGTTAAATCGTCAGCCTGAATTTTATAACCTCTACCAAGACATGCTCAATGCTTGGCAAGATCCTGAAGGAGTTCGCACTGTATTTATGCACTTTAGTGATATTGGTCGAGCTAGTAAATGGGGAAGTTGGGGCGCTTTAGAGCACGTCACCCAGGATCATTCCCCTAAATATGATGCTTTAATGGATTTTGTCCACTAAACTTTTAAAAATTAACGAAATAAGCGGATTAAGCTGGAGTCCTGCCAGGAGAAAACATTAGAAGTTCATCCGGCTTTGATTCAAGTCAAAATCAAATTTAAATCTTGTTACAAAAATCGATCAATTAATGATATACTAACGATAAGCAAAGTCATTTTATGGCGATCGTTCACTCTGATTTTTTTCGGTCTTCCCTCTCTTGTCAAAGTCTCAAGCTATTGTGAGGAAAAGCAAAAAATATGATTAAAGATCTGATTAAAAAAGCGATTTATCCCGCTATCAAATCTCCCCCTGACTTTTTAGTGATTGGGGCACAAAAAGCGGGAACTACATCTCTCTATAATTACTTAACTCAGCATCCTCAAATCGTCGGCAATAAAAGCTGGAAAGAAATTCGTTATTTTGATTTACCTGAGAACTATAGTCGAGGATACAGTTGGTATTTAGGGAACTTTCCCTCCAAATTGGAAAAAGGAAATCGATTAACCTTTGATTCCTCTCCCAGTTATCTTCACTTTGATTATATCCCAGCTCGAATTAAAGCAGATTTAGGAGAACTCAAAATGATTGCCATTCTCAGAGATCCCGTCAGACGGGCTTATTCTGCTTGGCAAATGTATCAAAGTTTTTTTGATAACCCCAATGACCATTTAAGGGTGACAGCAGATGAGCGAACGTTTGCAGAAGCCATTGAACAAGAATTACAAGGAAAAGGCAAAGAAACTAAATATCCTTATGATTATATTGATCGGGGCAAATATGCAGAACAACTGGAACGGTATTACAAACACTTTGATAAAAACCAAATTCTGGTTTTAAACTTTGCTCAATTTAAAGAAGATTTGCCCGGTTTACTGAATCAAGTTTGTGAGTTTTTTAAGATTGAACCCTTTTCATCAGAAACACTGCAACAGTTTCAAAATAAACGCCATAATGTCGGCAAGTATGAAGTTAATCCCGCCGATCAAATGGTCATAGATCAGTTAAAAGAATACTTTATTCCTTATAATCAAAAGCTTTATGAACTAATCGGTCAAAATTATCACTGGTAACATGATACAACTGGCAATTGTTATTCTGAATTATCGCACCCCTCAACTCGTGATTGATTGTTTGATTTCCTTACAATCTGAGGTCAAAATCGGTAATCATACCGTCATTGTTGTGGATAATCAATCGGGGGATAATTCCATTCCTTTAATTAGTCAAGCCATCACTGATCATCATTGGCAAGATTGGGTTCAACTCTTACCTTCTCCGGTCAATGGTGGGTTTTCTGCGGGAAATAATCTGGGGATCAAAGCCATTGAAGCAGAAGCCTATTTACTCTTAAACAGTGATACGATTGTACGGCTAGGTGCGATTGAATCGTTACTGACGGCGTTGAACACCCATCCAGAAGCAGGGATTGTCAGTCCTCGGTTAGAATGGCCTGATACAACGCCTCAGATTAGTTGTTTCCGCTATCATTCACCCTTGAGTGAACTAATTGATGCCGCCGCCACTGGCCCTATTACGAAGCTGCTGAAGCCGTTTGATGTTCCTATTCCCGTCTCCGATATTCCCTTTGAACCACAATGGACCAGTTTTGCTTGTGTCCTGATTCGGCGAGAAGTGATTGCAGAAATTGGTTTAATGGATGAAGGCTATTTCATGTATTTTGACGATATTGATTATTGTCATCGTACCCGACAAGCCGGTTGGACTATTCTCCATTGGCCGAAAGCGAGAGTTGTTCATCTCCGGGGTGGGAGTGGTTCGGTTAAATCGGATGTGGCTTCTCGCCGCCGACCAAAACCCTATTTGTATGCTTCGCGATCGCGCTATTTTGCTAAGTTTTATGGCATCTTGGGTTTATGGTTTGCTAATTTTTGCTGGTTATGCGGCCGCAGTTTGGCTTGGATGCGAGAGTTAGCGGGTCATAAACAACCCCATACCTGTCAGTTTCAAGAACAAGATATTTGGACAAATTGGCGAAATCCGATGCAGCCCTATGTACTGCCAACTGAGAGTATCAATCAGCCAAGTCCAAGTGTATGAGTTTAACCGAACAAACAAGCTAATAATTGATTCTGTTGTTTTAGAAGAGTTGAGATTAAAGTTTAATCATGGCAAACCCAAGAAATGTTCCCAATTTTATGATCATCGGGGCAATGAAATGTGCTACCAGTACGTTACATACCCAGCTGATGAAACAACCGGGGATCTTCATGACGGATTTGAAGGAACCCAATTTTTTTAGTAATGATGAAGAATATGCCAAAGGAATAGACTGGTATTGGTCTTTATTTGAAGGGTCTGCAGAATTTAGATGGCGAGGAGAATCCAGTACTCATTATACTAAACTCCCCACTTATCCTAAAACCATAGAACGGATTCAACAGCACTGTCCGGATGTTAAATTCATTTATGTCATTCGTCATCCCATTGACCGGCTTGTTTCTCAGTATATTCATGAATGGAGTCAGCGGGTGATTTCAGTGGAGATTAATCAAGCCATTACTCAACATCCTGAATTAATTGATTATAGCCGTTATGGGATGCAGCTTCAGCCCTATTTTGAAGCCTTTGGCAAAGATCGAATTTTACCCATTTTCTTTGAAAGCTTGTTGCAATCACCTCAACAAGAATTAGAACGAGTCTGTCAGTTTTTAGGTTATCCTCAACAGCCCGAATGGCACTTTATAGTGGGTGCCCAAAATGCGTCTAATGAACGGTTAATTACGAGTCAATGGCGAGATCTTTTAGTTGAAACTCCCGGTTTGCGAGAACTGCGACAATGGTTGATTCCAAAATCTGTTCGGAATTGGGTGAGAAGCTTTTGGACGATGAAACAACGGCCTGAATTAACCCCTGAAAATATTCAAGCGTTACAAGAGATTTTTAATCAAGATTTGGCGATTTTGGGTTCATGGCTGGGTATTGAGTCCCTCTGTTGTGAGAACTTTAAAGAAAAAGCCCAACAATGGAAACAACCGACTTTTGTCAGTTAGAACATTAATATCGAGTGGTACAAACCCAGGTTTCAATCTGACAGGTTCCTGTCCCACAACTTGAAATGGCTTCGGCTTCGGCTTGGGGGCGGGTTTCTCCCCAAGCCCAGCCTAGGTTCCCTTGGTCATCTTTCGCGACAGCCCCACAGGCATTTTTAAACCACAGTTTAATCTCACAGTCCGACTGTCCACACTCTTCTAAGGCTTGACGTTCGGCTTCAGCACGGGTGGGGTGATCGTAAGCATATCCCCAAATACTAGCATCTGGGGTGGTGGCGATCGCCCCAAAATTATCTGGAATTTGAGCAACGGCAGAACTGGTTAAACTTTGAGTCACCAAAACAACTGCACTAAGTATGCCAAAACCTTGTTTCATTGTTTGTGGACGAGTTTGAGAACACTATGAAACTATAAAGCCTATTATGCCGTATTTTTGTCTATTTCTGCATTCTGAAATGGCAAACTAATGTAGAGATGTTACATACAACGTCTCTAGCCATTTAGGACAACATTTTTTGATAATAACAATGATGGCTCAACATCAACCCAATTTACCTCAAATTCGACCCATCGCCGTTGATTTATTTGCGGGAGCAGGGGGAATGACATTAGGCTTTGAACAGGCGGGTTTTGATGTGTTAGCCGCAGTAGAAATTGATCCGATACATTGTGCGGTTCATAAATATAATTTTCCCTATTCTACTGTTTTCTGTCGTGATATTACCACAGTTTCTGCTGATAGGATTCGTCAGAATTCAAACATTGGCAACTGCCCCATTGATGTGGTATTTGGGGGGCCACCTTGTCAAGGCTTTTCACTGATCGGAAAACGGCTGTTAGAAGATCCGAGAAATCAGCTTGTCTTTCATTTTGTCCGTCTAGTCGCTGAACTACAGCCGAAGTTTTTTGTTTTGGAAAATGTCAAGGGAATGACAGCGGGAAAACATCAACAATTTATTCAAGAATTGATAGATAAATTTGCCTATTATGGCTATCAATTGCAATTACCTTATCAGGTTTTAAATGCGGCTGATTATGGTGTTCCTCAAAAGCGAGAACGGTTATTTTTAATGGGTAGTAAAATGGGTTTACCGCTCCCTAACTATCCTGATCCTGTTTTAAATCAGACTTTAAAGTTATCGAATCTATCCAAAACACCAACGGTTTGGGAAGCGCTTCAGGATTTACCAGAAGTTGAAAATTATCCAGAATTAATGCACCAAGATTGGGTAGAAGCTAAATTTAAATTGGCAAGTTTTTATGGTGAAATTATGCAAAGAAAAAGAGTCTTAGATGATGATTATAGTTATCCCAGAATTTATCAAGGTAATTTATTAACTTCTAGTTTAAGAACCCAACATACTGCCGCTTCTATTCAACGATTTGAAACAACATTACCGGGAAAAACAGAACCCGTTAGTCGTTTTCATAAACTTGATCCAAACGGTTTATGTAATACTTTAAGAGCCGGAACACCGAGTAGCAGAGGTGCTCATACTTCAGCGCGTCCAATTCATCCCTTTACACCCCGATGTATTACAGTACGAGAAGCAGCGCGGCTGCATTCTTATCCTGATTGGTTTCGTTTTCACGTGACAAAATGGCATGGTTTTCGGCAAGTGGGAAACTCTGTGCCTCCCTTTTTAGCAAAAGCGGTTGCTGCTGAAATGATGAAATTACTTGAAGTGAATCTTAAAAAGCCACAGCATAAAATTAAATTAGGAGATGAGAAATTATTAAGCTTTAATATGTCGCAAGCAGTTAAATATTATAATGTTGATCCTCAGAGCCTTCAGTTTAGAAGTCGAAACCGAGAGCAATCTAAATATTTCCAGAGCAGTGGGAAAGAAATAAACTCTTAAACGCTGAAGACTTCGGTGAATTTTGAGAGGGCATACAAAAATTATTCTCAGTGCAATCTTTATTTTCACAGCGTTCTAAATAAACTTGCACCACCTGATCTTTGGGATTAATTTGTAAGCATTGTTTGAGCAGCGCATTAGCGGTTTCAACATCTCCCCTGTAATAACTCAGTAAAGCCGTTTCAAACATGGGTTTAGTTTCTAACTTGGCTTGTTTTTCAGCAGGGAAATCAGCTTCAAAAACTTCAAAAACAGATACTTTTTGCGCTTTCCCCTTAACTTGAACTTGATCAATTAACCGCAGGGCATATTGCATGGGTTCTACCATGTCCGCAAGGGTATAATGAGAAATTAATAGGGGCACGTTGTAGACTTTAGTTAACTGCTGAAGACGCGAACCTAAATTCACTGTATCTCCAATCACAGTGGTATCGATGCGAGATTGACCCCCAACAGTTCCTAAGGTCAATTTACCCGTATTGATGCCAATGCCAATTTCAATCGGTAAACGTTCTGGGCGTTGTCGGGTGAGATTATATTCTGCAAGGCGTTTTAACATACTCACCCCTGCACTGACGGCATCATCAGCACTGCCTGCAAACAGCGCCATAATTTCATCCCCAATATACTTATCAATAAACCCATGATTTTCAATAATGGCGGGTTCCATGCGTCGCAGATAGGCATTAATAAACTTAAACGCATCTTCAGGGGTCATCTGTTCGGAACGGGTGGTAAACCCCCGAATATCGGCAAATAAAACTGACATTTTTTTCTCAATGGACTCTCCCAGTTGAATTTCGCTAATACTTTTATGGGCTAAAGATTGGAGAAATTGCCGAGGAACAAACCGCGAAAACGCTTCATTGAGATGGAATAATTCTCGGGTAAACTGTTCTCGTTGAGCTTCTGCTTGTTTGCGATTGCTAATATCCTGAAACGCGGCAATTGCCTTGAGAATTTGACCGGTTTCATCTCGAATGGGTGTAGTTGAGATTTCCACGGGGATAATATGGTTCGGATAATGAAGTTCAAGATCTTCAACATGTACTGTTTCTCCCCGCAGCGCCCGAACAATGGGTAACTGTTGTGTCGGATATAACGTGTCAGTACCCGCTTGATAAATACGAAAATCGGTTGAAAGTTGTTCCGTCTTCGTTTGGGGTAACTCCTCTAACTGTAGTAATTCCTTGGCTTTATCATTGGCATAGGTCATTTGTCCATTGGTATCATGAACCGACACCCCAATGGGCATAGCCTCCAGAAACTGAGCTAAACGGCGCTCATTATCCCGCAGTTGAGCGTTTTGTTGTTCGAGTTGTTTAACCTGTTGATACTTCTTGAGAGCCTCCTTTACCGTCAAACTCAAATCGGTACTATCCCAAGGTTTAGCGATATAACGATACAGGTTGGCGGAATTAACAGCATTGCCAACGGCTTCAATTCCCGCTTGACCCGTAAGCATAATCTTTAAGATATTAGGATAGAGAGTATGAATTTGACAGAGCAGTTCATCCCCTTTCATTCCCGGCATCAGGTGGTCAGAAATGACAGCCGCCACTTCGATACAATCGGCTTGTAATTCTTTAATAATTTCTAAGGCTTCTTCACCACTTTCAGCCGCTTCGATATGGTAGTTGTGACCAAAGTGACGGAGTAACTCTTCTGACAAACTATCTAAGACCATGGGTTCGTCATCGACTAAAAGAATCGCCAGTTCATTCATACTAATTTCAAGGCTTGTGTGATCATTTGAATTAACTCTGCTTCTTTCCACGGTTTATAAAGGCAGCAGTGGAGATTGGCTTCTTTTTTGGCACGTTTAATGGCGGACTCGTCCGCTTGTCCTGTGAGCATAATGGTGGTAATATCCCCAAATTGCTGATGGACTTGAACTAAAAACTCGTCTCCCCGCATGCCGGGCATTAACCAATCCGAAACAATCACAACAATCTTGACCCCCTCTTCATCCAGTTCTTCCAGAATTTCTAAGGCTTCTTCCGCACTTTCAGCGGCCTCATACACAAATTTTTCACCAAAGTGGCGGCTAATTTGTTCCTGGAGGGTTTCGAGAATAACAGTTTCATCATCAACACACAGAATAGCTGCTTCAGTCATATCCTTGAAAATATGAAATTATATGGTTAGTCAAAGACGAGGTGGTCGGGAACTGCCATAGCCTTAACCCCTCGATTCCCCCTCTAGATTTTAGAGACTCATACCAAATGTGAAAAACCCCATGATGAATTCTCCGCAACTCTCTGACTTTCAATTCCAGGCTTTACAGGATAGTACCGAGCTTGTAGCCCATTTTGTAGTCCATTTATGCCAGAGGTAGGGTCACAGTGAAAGTCGTCTGACCGGGGACAGAGGTGAATTGAATGTTTCCCTGATGTTTCTCAATAATCTTCTTAACAATATCCAATCCTAAGCCACTGCCTTCTCCAGCAGATTTGGTGGTAAAGAACGGCTGAAAGATTTTCTGTTGAATTTCTAGAGGAATTCCTGCTCCAGAATCTGTAATTTCTACAACAATCTCTTGATTGTGTTGACGCACCTCGATTTGAATTGTGCCGCTTCCATCCATGGCTTGAATGGCATTATGAATCAAATTCGTCCACACTTGTACCAATTCATCCGGATAACAAAGAATTTGGGGAATATCCTGATAATGGCGAACCACTTCTACACCCTTTTTGAGATGGTTATGATAAAGTTCCAAGACTGTTTCAATGCCTTCAGTGATGAGAGCAGATTGTTTCACCCCACTTTGATCATAACGGGCGTAGCTCTTAAGAGCAAACACAATTTTAGCAGCCCGTTCCACGGCATTATTAATATTTTGGTTATTGCTGTTAAGACGGGCAATATTGTAGCCAATTTGAATGATTTGTTCCGCTTGAGGGATTTGTAAGAGGGGCAGATAAGCCTCAATATTCTGATAGAGTCCCCCTTCTGTGAGCAAATGTGCCAGTTGTCGGGTATTGTTAATTTCGTGAGATTGAAGCTGTTGAGTTAAAGTTCGTTTGATGTGACGTTTTTCTCGGGTACTGAGGCTCGACTTGCTGCTCAGAGCAAATTCTAAGAAGTTAAAAAAGTCGGCTTGTTGTTGAGAACTGAGTTGAGGTAAAACCTGAGGCAGTTGAGACAGAGAAGCTTGTAAGGCTTTGTCTGTATTGCCAATGGCAGCCCGAATAGCTCCGAGGGGGGTATTAATTTCATGGGCAATCCCTGCAACCAGTTGCCCCAAAGCCGCCATTTTTTCAGATTGAATTAATTCATTTTGAGTGGATTTTAATTGCGTCAGTGTATCCGAGAGTTTTTGAGTTCGTTCAGCCACTTTTTGTTCCAAATGATTATAAAGTCGAGCATTATCAATGGCAATTGCTGCTTGTCCCGATAACAGTTGTAAGACTTCTAAACGCTCTGATGTAAAAGCACCCGTGGTTAAATTATTTTCTAGATAAACAATACCACTGAGTTTTCCTTGGTTGAGTAAAGGAGCGCATAAAACCGACTTAACTTTAAATTTTTGAATATAACGTTGATTGGTAAAATTACCCTGATGCATGGCATCATCTAGAACTAAACTATCTTTAGTGCGGGCGACATAGTTGACCATTGCAGAAGACAATAGGGGCATTTCCCCATCGGGTTTAACAAACTCTAAGGGCATCGATTGTAACGTGGTAATGGTTTCATCTGCCTCGGCTTCAGCTTCAATTAATAATTCTCCCTCAGTTTCCAAAATTAAATATCCCAATTGAGCGCCTGTATTTTCTAGCAATACTTTAATCAGTTTTTCCAGTAATTTATCCAGCACTATTTCTTGAGAAATTGCTTGAGAAGCTTTCATGACCGCAGCAAAATCAAGCAATTGCTCTGTCTGAGCGGTGGTGGAGATATAAGTCGTTGTGATTTTTGGATGAATTGTTTTGCTGTTTGGGCTAGTTTGAGAGAAAAACTGAGAATATTTTTCTTCTAAATTTTTAACTTTGCGTGACGCGCCCCAGCGTTGATAGCAATAGTGAGCTTTTTGAAGATAAAGTTTAGCGAAATCATTTTTACCTTGTTCTATCCAGAATTTGGCAGCCAACTCATTGCCTAAGGCTTCATTCTGAATAAATTGGTTTTCTTGAGCAGACGCAATGGCTAAATCATACTGCTTGATTGCCTCAAAATATTTGCCAGAAATTCGATAAATTTCGGCTTGTACCAACAAATATTTATGGAGGAAGTTTTCAGGGCAATGACTTACCCATTGCTTCATTTTGTTTTGATTAGCTACCAGTTTTTCTCGATATTGTTGTTGCTTTTCTTTTGAAGAGCTTGAATAAATAGCCGTGAGAATCAAAGAATAGTAGAAGTTGTTTTCAGCAATCGAGATAGAATCGGGAATATTACTAATCTGTTTCTCTCCTTCAATCGCACAGGATAGGGCACTTTGGTAGTCTTGATCCCATTCCGATTTAGAAAAAAGCAATCCAAGCTGTAAAGCTGGTTTTAAGTGATGAAATAAATCTGAGACTGTCTGTTGACAGATCACAGAAAGAGTATTTAAATTAAAAGAAGCTCCAATGCAAGGGGCTAACCGTAGTACCTGCTGAGTTGGTTTCGGGAGTTTTTGTAAGTTAGCAATCATTAAATCAACTACATTATCTGTCAGATTCATTGCCTCAATTTTGTTGATATCCCATTGCCAACTTCTAGTGGTTTTATCAAACTTGATCAATTGTTCATTATATAGTTTTTTAAGAAATTCATTAATAAAAAAGGGATTACCTTCTGTTTTCTGAATCACCAATTTTGCTAATGGATTTGCTAATTCAAGATCACAATGAAGTGTATCAGCAATTAATTGATTAATATGTTCAGTCGATAAAGGCTTTAAAGTCATTTGATGAACGATGGTTTGAGCCGATCTAATTTCCTCTAATGTTGTCATCAAAGGATGATTTGCACTGACTTCATTGTCTCGATAGGCTCCCATAATAAATAAATATTGAGTGTCACTATCTGTTAGCACTAATTTCAGTAGGTTTAGGGTAGCAGAATCAGCCCACTGTAAGTCATCGAGAAAAATAACTAAAGGATGATCTTTGGCACAAAATACACGAATAAAATTCGTAAAAACCCGATTAAAGCGGTTTTGTGCTTCTGTACTGCCTAGCTTTTGTAGAGGAGGCTGTGAACCAATAATTTGTTCAATTTCTGGAATAACGTCTATAATGACTTGACCATTCATTCCTAAAGCGGATAATAGCTTTTCTCGCCATTGTGTCAACTGTTCTTCATTTTCCATTAAAACTTGTTGGATTAAATTTTTAAAGGCTGCTACCACAGCCGAGTAAGGAATATTTCGCTGAAATTGATCAAATTTACCGGAGATAAAATAACTTCTTGCTTGTGTGATCGGTTTATAAATTTCATAAATCAAAGTTGATTTGCCAATACCAGAATATCCGGCTACTAGCATCATTTCAACCCCTCTATATTCCTCCTGACTTACTCGTTTCTCCTGCGGAGATGCGACGCGAACAAAAGTAGCTAATAATTGTGTCACTTCCTTTTCCCGGCCGTAGAGTTTTTGAGGGATTTGAAATTGATCTGAAATATCTTGTTGGCCCACTGTGAATTCTGCAATTTGCCCAGTGGTTTTAAGTTGTTTTAAACACTGTTCTAAATCAGCTTGAATTCCCCAAGTACTCTGATAACGATCTTCAGCTTTCTTTGCCATCAATTTCATCACAATTTCTTTGAGGGTGTGGGGGGTAGGGTATGGGGTGTTAGGAAAAGTAGGAACTTTAGCAATATGACAGTGAACTAATTCCAACACATCTTTTGTTTGAAAAGGGAGTTTTCCGGTTAATAGCTTATAGAAAGTGACTCCCAGAGAATAAAAATCTGTGCGATAGTCCAAACAACGATTCATCCGTCCCGTTTGTTCTGGGGAAATATAAGGGAGTGTACCTTCTAAAATATTAGGGTTTTTCAGAATAGGATGTTCACGGGTTAGTTGTGTTGCGATCCCAAAATCAATAATTTTCAGTTTACCTGTTTCAGGATTAAAGACAATATTAGCTGGGTTAATATCTTTATGAATAATATTTTGATGATGAATTTCTTCTAAACTTTTTGTAATTTTAATGGCAATTGGCAGAAAATCAGCTAAAGATAACGCTTGATTTTGAGTCAACTCTTGTAAAGATTGACCCCCACAATCTTCTAAAACAATTACCAATGTCTGTTGATAATGAATTAAATCATAAGCCTTAATCACTCTTTCACTATTGAAGTGACAAATAATTTCATATTCTTGCTTGTAACGATTCAGCTCTTGGGGAGTAGGATAATCTTTTTTCAGAACTTTGAGAATAACCGATTGATGATCTAAGGCTCGAATACCTCGGTAAACTTCTGAGTTCACACTGCTATAAATTAATCTAAGATTATTGTATCCTGAAAGAGTAAACATAGTGAGTTGTTTCAATTGAATTGGAGTTTAATGAAACAGACAAACAGCTATCCAGATGTTGATCAACTGCCTTTAACTCCCTCGGTTAATTTTCAGGAGTTTCTAGGTATTTATGGGTAATGTCACACGAAAGATTGTCCGTCCCGGTTGACTTTCAAAACTAATTTGACCCTGATGTTTATCAATAATCTTTTTAACGATATCCAACCCTAAGCCACTGCCTTCTCCCGTGGATTTAGTGGTAAAGAACGGTTGAAAGATTTTCTCTTGAATTTCTGGGGGAATCCCTGCCCCAGAATCTGTAATTTCCACTACAACTTCTTGATTTTCTGAATACACCCCGACTTCAATGGTGCCCTGACCCCCCATAGCCTGAATACCATTATGAATTAAATTCGTCCAGACTTGTACCAATTCATCCGGATAGCAAAGAATTTCCGGAACGGGTTGATAGTAGCGAACAATGTTGACACCCTTCTTTAAATAATTATTATACAACTCCAAGACGGTTTCAATCCCATCAGTGATCGGACTGGATTGTTTGCTCTCACTATGATCATAACGGGCGTAACTCTTGAGGGCAAACACAATCTTAGCCGCCCTTTCAATAGCATTGTTAATATTTTGGCTATTGCTGTTAAGACGGCCGATATTGTAGCCAATTTGAATGATTTGTTCCCCTTGAGGGGTTTGTAATAGAGGCAGATAAGCCTCAATATCCTGATAGAGTCCCCCTTCGGTGAGTAAATGAGCTAATTGTCGGGCATTGTTAATTTCGTATGATTGTAGCTGTTGGGTAAGGGTGCGCTTAATTTGCCGCTTTTCTCGGGTACTGAGGTTAGGTTTGCTATTGAAAGCGACTTCTAAGAAGTTGAAAAAGTCGGCTTGTTGTTGAGAACTGAGTTGAGGTAAAACCTGAGGCAGTTGAGACAGAGAAGCTTGTAAGGCTTTGTCTGTATTGCCAATGGCAGCCCGAATGGCGCCGAGAGGGGTATTAATTTCATGGGCAATGCCTGCAACCAGTTGCCCCAAAGCCGCCATTTTTTCTGATTGAATTAACTGAGCTTGGGTTTGTTGCAGTTCTTCCAAGGTCTGTTGTAAGTGTTGATTGTTCTCCTGGAGTTGTTGCGTTCTTTGTTGAACTTTAACCTCCAAATTGTGGCTATAGTCTTCTAAACGACTATACAGACGGGCATTTTCAATCGAAATTGCCGCTTGAGACATAAGGAAGTTGAGGATAGTAATTCGTTCTGGGGTAAACGCTTCGGAGGTAAGATGGTTTTCTAGATAAAGAACACCAATGAGTTGACCTTGATTGTGAATCGGGGTACAAAATAAACTTTTAGGAGGCTGTTGTAGTAGGTAAGGATCGGCTGCAAAGCGGTTGTTTTTTTCAGGATTGTTGAGAATGACAGACTCTTGGGTTCGTATCACTGTATGAATGATACTTTTAGGTAAAATGTTGGCTTGGTTGAGGGGAACTTTTGATAAACAACAGGAGTTAGAATTGCATTCAGCAGCCACTTCCCAAGTTGCAGGATGATTTAAAATCAAAGCGCCTTTATCCGCCCCAGCGTTTTCCAAGACAATATGCATTAACTTAGAGAGTAAAGTATCCAGTTCAATTGCCTCAGAGACAGCTTGAGAAGCTTTAATTGCGGTTTCAATATCGAGATCCTTAGCCGTTTCTGTTGAGGTGCTGACAATGGTTTCTGTCGCTTTGTGAGTAGTCGTTTTGCCTAGAGGCTGATGCAGAATAGGGGTAAGAAGTTGAGGAGAGTTGGCTTCGAGTTGGTCGATTTTGGCTTTAGCTCCCCAACGAGCATAACAATAGTAGGCTTCTTGTAGATAAGCAGCAGCAACTTTTTCTTTACCCCAGTTGAGGTAAAATTTAGCTGCCAATTCATTGGCTAAGGCTTCTTCTTGAAGATATTTATTTTCTTTAGCTGCCGAAATAGCTGCATCATATAACTCTATAGCATCTGATTTTTGACCCAAAACTCGGCATTGTTCCGCTGCAACTAAGTCATATTTATGTTTAAAATTCATCGGCGCATGATTCGCCCAGGATTTAAGCATTTCTTGGTTTTTAGAAACTTGCTGTAGAGACACTTGCCGTTGATTTTTATCCCCTAGATCTGCTAAGAGGGCAAGAGAATAATACAGATTATAGTTGCTAATTGCCATTAACCCGTTAATCCCTTCAATATTTCGGAACGCTAACTCTGCTTGTTCAGTGGCGGTTTTAAACTGTTCGGCAAAATAGAGAAGTATGGTCTTAGCGGTGTAAAACATAAAGAGTAACGCTGCATTTTGAGACTGTTGCCAAACAGGAAGCCTTTCAGACTCCTTTAATAAATCACCGTTTAATTCTGAATAATTTTCAGCTTTTCCTGATAAGTTTAAACACAGTTGTCCCCAAATTGATTGTTCTGAACTAGAATGTTCTTGTTTAAAAAATTGAGTGAATTTAATATAGTCTCGATAGGTTTCACTCGTTAAGTCTAATTCATATCCACCAAAAAATAACTGCTCACAATAATTCGTTGCGGCGTGACAAGCATATTGAATATCTCCAATCTCTAAGCCTGTTTCAATTGCAGTTTTTAGGGGTTGCCAAGAATTTCTAATATGTTCATTCCAGTGAATGATATGGGCATTGAATCCATTCAATACCTTAGTTTTCATTGCTTTTGAATTGAGTTTTTCTAACACATTCAAAGCCAGCTTTCCATATTGATAACCGACTTCAATTTGACCGAGATTTCCACTCAATAATAAAGCATGAACAATATATCCAAAACATGAAATTTCACAATTTCCATATTCTATCGATAATCGAATCATGGTTGATGTCAGCTTCTGTAATAAATTTGAACCCGTGATATAAGCAGGGGCCAGAAGCTGCATGAGAATTCTCATCGCACGAAGGGCATAAATATCGTCCATTTGCTTGAGATTAACTAAATCTTCAATCACTAGATTATTGGGCAGGAAAATTTCTAAATTAACACCTAAATTTTCTAATAATTCTATCCCTATACTGATCGCTTTTTCCATTGAAAGTTGAGCTACATAGATCAGAATATTCAGTTCATAAGCTTGAATTTTATCAATTAAATAATTAGCCTGTTCTAAGATGCTTTTTGTATAAAATTTCGCTTTGTCAAATTGAGCAATTAAATAATTACACTCCGCCAATTCATTATGCAAGGATAACGTCATTTCATAAGCGTTATTCCAATCCGCTTGATTCAGTTCTAATCCTTGTTGAAAATACTCAATCGCAGCGATATAAGCGGTTGACTTTTTAGCCTTATATCCAGCTTGTAGATTTAACTGTGTCAGTTGTTCAATATCGGCTTTTTTCGTAATCAGTTCTACGGCATAATTCAACTGATTGACAATCTCAAAAATCTTATCTTCTCGATCCATTTCTGAGATATGAGTTAGTAATAATTTCCCAATTTTGAAATGTGTTGTTTGTTTTTGTTCCTGAGAAATTAGAGAATAAGCCGCTTGTTGAAGTCGATCATGTAAAAATCGATAGCTGACAGTAATATTCTGAACTGTTGTCTCTTTAACACCTCCTTGAAAAAACTTATAAGCTTCACTCACAGGCAGAATTAACCCTTCTTGCAGGCTATCCCAAAGATTAACAGCAATTTCCTCCTGTGACTGCTCACAAACAATTGCTAACGTTTCTAACTCAAATTGATTGCCAATACAAGCCGCTAACTTCAAAATCTTCTGGGTGGCTGCGGATAATTTCTGCAACCGCCGCGCCATAAATTGCACCACATCATCCGTTAATGTGGCATCCTGTACCCGCACCAAGTCACATTCCCAATAGCCTAAATCCCGGTTAAAAGTAATGAGTTGTTCTTCATATAACCCTTGCAAAAATTGAGTGGTAAAAAAGGGATTTCCGCTCGTTTTTTGAGAGATTAATTTGCTCAACGGTTGAGCCAGTTCTTCACTACAACTTAGGGTGTCAGCCACTAATTGATTAATCTGATTGCTCCCTAAGGGCTGTAAAGTTATTGTAGAAATAACTGCTGATGTTTTCTCTAGTTCGCTTAAGGTTAACATCAAGGGATGAGCCGGAAACACTTCGTTATCCCGATAGGCTCCCAAGATTAATAAATAATGGGTTTCTGCATCTTCCATTAACAGTTTCAGTAAGTTTAATGAAGCAGAATCTGCCCATTGTAAATCATCTAAAAAGATGACGAGGGGATGTTCTTTTGTGGTGAAAACCTGTACAAACTTCCTCAATAATAAATTAAAGCGATTCTGTGCTGCACTCCCTGATAATTCAACCACAGGAGGTTGTTGACCGATGAGATTTTCTAATTCGGGAATCACCTCAATAATCACTTGACCATTATTTCCTACCGCCTCTAAAATTCTGGCTTTCCAATCAGCTAATTGAACATCAGATTCCCCCATTAATTGCCCCATTAAATCTCGGAAGGCTTGCACAAAAGCACTGAAAGGAATATTACGATTAAATTGATCGAATTTCCCTTTAATAAAATAGCCTCTTTGTTTAACAATGGGTTTATGTACTTCATTAATGACAGCGGTTTTCCCAATTCCAGAAAATCCTGCTACCAGCATAAGTTCTGAATTTCCCGTGACAACGCGCTCAAAAGCATCGAGTAAGCTTTGAACTTCTTGTTCTCTTCCATACAGTTTTTCGGGAATAATAAATCGTTCACAAATATCCCGTATTGCTATTTCAAATTGTTTGATTTCACCCGTTTCTTGTAATTGCTGTAAACAGTTTTCTAAGTCATACTTTAATCCCAATGCACTTTGATAGCGCTCTTCAGCATTCTTCCCCATCAATTTAAGAACAATTTCTTTGAGGGTGTGGGGGGTAGGGTGTTGGGTGTGAGGAAAATTAGGAATTTTGGCAATATGACAATGGACTAATTCCATTGGGTCACTGCTTTGAAAGGGTAATTGTCCTGTTAATAATTCATAAAAAGTGACACCCAAAGAATAGAAATCTGTCCGATAGTCAATGCCTCTATTCATTCTTCCGGTTTGTTCGGGAGAAATATAGGCTAATGTTCCTTCTAAAATATTGGGATTAATTAGTTGTTGTTGTTCTTTGGGTAGTAAACTAGAGATACTAAAATCAATCAGTTTAATTTGCTGAGTTTGAGGATGAATTAAAATGTTGGCGGGTTTAATATCTTTGTGAATAATTCGCTGTTGCGTCAGATAATGTAATGCTTCTGTCAGTTGGATAGCGATCAAGAGAAATTCTCTTAAGCTTCTGTCAGAGGGTTGCCAATTGTCTGAGAGGGCGATTAAACCCTCATCGGGCATAATTAAGGCATATCCATTACCATAGCGTTCTAAAGCTAGGGGTTTGACCAGACTGGGATGTTCTAAATGACGGGTGATGATGTATTGGTTGCGAAACTGAACTAACTCATTAAATGTTGGGTTAGGGTTGCGTAATACTTTGATAATCACCGGTTGACGGTGAAGATGACTTGTGCCGCGATCAACGAGGGTACGAGTGCCTTGATAGAGGGTTTCGTTAAGCTGATAGTGATTAAGAGGATTCATCAAAAAACTGGGTTGAAATTTGGAGGATTAATTTAAGTGAATTCATTTCAAGATAAATTAGGATTCATAGACATGATGAATCACTACAATATCTAATATTTTAAGCTACCTTGAATGCTAGAAACCTGAAAGCTGATGTCTCAGGTCTCCCAATCAATGAAAAGCCTTAAAATTACACCCTGTTCTCTTTTAAAGTTTTTCGATACACCCCTAACACTTAAAATTTAAAACATTTTAGACAAAACATATACTGAGTCTACATTATAGAGGATATGGAGTTAATTAAACAAGGGTCGTGTGAAGATAAGCTGTCACGCTTTTAACCTTTTAATACTAGGGATCTGGACATTGCTCAAGCTGAAAATACCTATCTCAACAGCAGGGATAGGGGTTAACATTTTTTTAATTCGGTGATCAAAAAGTGAAGGACAATTAGGACTTGACTTCAATCACCCCGCTAAACATATTCATTCCACAAGCAAATTCATAGTTTCCTGGTTTTTGGGGGGTAAACTCAATTGCAGTCACTTGATTTAAGGGCAACTTTTTTCTAATCTTAAATTCTGGTAACTGCACTTCCTCTAAACAGCTATTAGCGTCTCGTCGTTCAAAATTTAATCGCACCGGTTGACCCACATTTACTACTACTCGATTTGGTTGATAGCCACCATCAACAGTAATTTTAACTTCCTGTGTTCCTTCCTTTAATTCAACTGATTTTGCCTGAGTTTTACTACCTTTAAACCACCAAAGTTCTAAAGCAATTAATCCTAAGCCAACGGCAGTGACAATTCCCTTCATCCCGATTGGTTGTTCTACTCGTTGAAATTGGGTATTGGTTTCAATTTTAGGTTCTGACAGAGCTATTTTCCCCTGGGAAAGTAAACTCAAACCCACAAAACTACTCATTAAAATTATTCTCAACATTGATCCGATCCAAACTCAACAGATTTCGGTTTAAAATTTCGTAAACGCAATGCATTTGTCACCACAGAAACTGAACTAAAAGCCATCGCCGCCCCGGCAATAATTGGATTGAGTAACCAACCTAAAATTGGAAATAAAACTCCAGCAGCAATGGGAATTCCGGCAATATTATAGATAAAAGCAAAGAACAGATTTTGTTTAATATTATTCAGGGTAGCTTGAGACAGTTCAATCGCTGTGATAATCCCTTGCAAATCTCCCGAAATTAAGGTAATATCACTAGCAGCGATCGCTACATCGGTTCCTGTACCAATGGCAATCCCTAAATCAGCCTGGGCTAAAGCTGGCGCATCGTTGATCCCATCTCCAACCATCGCCACTGTTTTATTCTCGGCTTGCAACTGACGAATGGTTGCGGCTTTTTGATCGGGGCGGACTTCTGCTAAAACACGCTGAATTTCTACTTCTTTAGCAATAGACTCGGCGGTAGAACGGTTATCTCCCGTCAACATTACCACTTCTAACCCCATACGTTGTAAGCGCTGTACCACCTCCCTAGAAGAGGGTTTTAAAGCATCAGAAATACCCAAAACGCCTTCGGCTTCCCCATCCACGGCTATCCAAATCACCGTTTTACCGAGATATTCTAACCGTTCTGCCTGAGTTTGCAAGGCTTTTGTTTCAATTCCCAACTCTTCTAGCCAGCGTTGCGTGCCAATTCGCACCTCACGGTCTGAAACGGTTCCCTGAACTCCACTACCAACAACCGCTTCAAATGTCTCTGTATTAGCAATTTCTACTTCTTGGGATTTGGCATATTGTACCACGGCTGCGGCTAAAGGATGCTCAGAATTCCGTTCAACACTGGCGGCTAACCGTAATAGTTTTAATTCGTTGTTATTATTAGTTCCTCGTAATGTAATAAAATCCGTTACGGTGGGTTTTCCCTGAGTTAATGTTCCCGTTTTATCTAATACAATGGTTTTGATTTTATGGGCGAGTTCTAAACTATCCGCCCCTTTAATTAATACTCCATATTCTGCCCCTTTTCCGGTTCCTACCATCACAGAAGTCGGCGTGGCTAAACCTAACGCACAAGGACAAGCAATAATTAATACCCCAACGGTTGTCATTAAGGCTAAGGTTAAATTTCCCATGAAATCAAACCAAATAATAAACGTTAAAATGGCAATGGCAATTACCACTGGAACAAACCAACCTGTGACTTGATCTGCTAAGCGTTGAATGGGGGCTTTTGAACTTTGGGCTTCTTGAACTAATTGCACAATTTGGGCTAAAACGGTATCTTTTCCCACCCGAGTTGTCCGGAATTTAAACCGTCCTGTTTGGTTAATGGTTGCGCCGATGACTTCATCTCCCGCTTGCTTTTTAACAGCTACACTTTCACCCGTCACCATCGACTCATCAACGGTTGAATTCCCTTCAATAATTTCTCCATCAATGGGAATTTTTTCACCAGGACGCACTAACACAATATCCCCAATTTGTACATTGTCAATAGGGATATCTACTTCTTTTTCATTGCGAATAACTCGGGCAGTTTTAGCTTGCAAGCCCATTAATTTATGAATCGCTTCTGAGGTTTGTTTCTTGGCGCGACTTTCTAATAATCTTCCCAATAAAATTAGGGTAATTACAACCACTGCTGCTTCATAATACACCTGGGGTGTTAAACCTTGGCGAATTAAAAAATTAGGGTAAATTGTGATAAATAGGGAATAGAAATAAGCCACGCTGGTTCCTAAAGCAATCAAGGTATCCATCGTGGCGGTATGTTGTTTAAAGGCTTTCCAGGCATTACTATAAAATTCCCACCCACACCAAAATTGAATGGGAGTTGCTAACACAAACTGTAACCAAAAGTTATGCAACCACATCGGAATAAAGGGGATATGTAACCCTGTCATAGCGGGCAATGAACCAATGACTAATATGGCGCTGACAATCCCTCCCACAATCACTTTACGCCGCAATTGTTGTGCCTCTGCCCCCTCTTCTGCATCCTCCGAGGGTGATTTTTTATTTTCGAGGGGAAACGCGCCATAGCCGACTTTTTCTGCTGCATTTTGAATCGTTTCTATGGAGGTTTGTTGGGGATCATATTGAACTGTTGCCTGTTCCATACCGAAATTGACTGTGCATGCTTCTACCCCAGAAACGCGACTAATCACTGTTTCAACAGTATTTGCACAAGATGCACAACTCATGCCTTTGATTGTAAAAATTGTCTTTTCCATAATTAATAGGAGTAAGAATTAAAAACTTGCATTTGATTCTTTTTAAACCCAACCACATCAAAAGATTCTTTACGGTTTCCCATTTCCATTCCTGGTGTTCCAATTGGCATTCCTGGAACCGCAATTCCAGCAATATCATGATTTTTAGCAATTAATTTTTTGACATCTTCAACGGGTACGTGTCCTTCGACTAAATAACCATTAATCTCTGCGGTATGACAAGAATTTAACTGTTGCGGCAGATGATGTTTTTGTCGAATGGCTTGAATTTCGGCTTCCGGTTTAACAATATCGGTGACGTTAAAATTATGCTGTTGCAGATGTTCAACCCATCCCTCACAACAGCCACAAGTTGGTGTACGATAAACCGTAATATTTAACTCATTTGCCGCTAGTTGGGTTGAGGATAAATTAGCCGCTTGAGTACTATTAAAAAATGGATGAGTATCAGTGACAGCGAAGTACGTAACTCCAGCGACTAAAGCCACGCCAGTAACCAGAGAAGGTATCCAATAATTAGAGATTTTTTTAAACATATCTTTTACCTAATGAAAATTGATGTTACTCGTAACAATGTAAGGCATATAAACCATCATGGTTATGTAATTCTGGTTGGGTTCCCTCATGACAATATACTTCAACCTCATCTGTTGAATTCATCATGTGTAACTCATATTTTTGACTACCTTCAGCTTCTACAATTTTTAACTCTGGAGAAGTAGCAGTAGAACTTAGCATTAAACTAGAAGAGTCTGGAAATGCATAGGCAACAATGGCAGGGGAAATCACTGTAATAAAAAATGCCGCGACACTCCCAACGATGAATAATAGAATTGGAGACAATTTCATCATTTTACCGTTTACACTTTGCTTATATTGTAAATCCTCCAGTTCACTGGAGAGTCAAGCTTTAATTTCTAAATTTGCCATCATCCCCAAATCTTCATGATCTAAAATGTGACAGTGATAAACCGTTTTACCCGCAAAATCTCGAAACGCCATCCGAATAACGACGCTTTCCCCCTGTTTCACCAACGCCACATCTCTCCAAGCTAAATAAGGTTCTGGTTGACCATTGCGACTGATAATTTGAAATGGGTTACCATGAACATGAAATGGATGATCCATCATTCCAGTATTCATTATTTCCCAATCTTCAATGGTATTCAACTGTACAGATGTGTCAATGCGTTGAGACTGATAGGGTTGACCATTAAATAGAAATACCATTCCCTGACCGGGTATCATGCCATGATTGAGTTGAAAACGGCGCATTTTTGGGGCAGTCGGTAAAGGTTCAACGGCAATTAGTTTTGTGGGTAAGGTTGGTGTCGTTTTCGCTTGATAACTCACCGTCGCCAATAATTGTGGTTCATTGTTAAAGTTTCCCCTCATCATGCCTCGTCCCATCATTCCGCCTCCCATCATTCCCATTCCCACTCGTTGATAAGGTAAATTGAGTAAACGATATTGTCTGGGTTCTTGACTGGGTTGAATTAAAATATCCGCCCTTTCTCCAGGAGTCAGTAACAATTCTGTTAATTCTACGGGTTTTGTTAATGCGCCGCCATCGGTGGCAATCAGATAAAACGGATGATTTTCTAACGATAATTGATAAAATCGAGAGGGGGAAGCATTCAGAATTCTCAGGCGCAAAAGCTTCCCAGTTGGTATGGCAAAATTAGGGTTAACTTCTCCATTGACTGTGATGATATTACCTTCCCGTCCCGTCATAATAGAGAGTTGTGAGTCAGGTATTCTATTTCCACGGTTATCTAAGGCAAAATCTTGTAAAATAACAAACTGTTCAACAGCGGTTTTTACTTCCGGAATTTCATCTAATTCACCTCGAACCACAAATAAACCAGCTAAGCCGCCAAACAGTTGTTCTGCCACTAAACCATGTAAATGGGGATGATACCAAAACAGTCCTGCGGGATGATTTTTAGCAATATTAAATTCATAGGTCAACCGTTCACCCCGTGGAATATGTAAAAATACATTATCAGCATTTCCTGTAATCGGAATATGCAAGCCATGATAATGAATATTGGTGGATTGAGAAAGATTGTTGGTAAAGTTGATGCGGACTGTATCTCCAGGATTAACTTCTAAACGGGGGCTGGGAATTTGTCCATTATATGTCATTAATTGAGCCGATTTTCCGGATATATTAACTGAATGTTCTCCGGCTTCTAGATCTAATTCTAATAATCCTTCGCTACTTTGATACTGTTTTGCTAACGCAATAGAAGGGGAAATAGCAGTAGAATAACGGTTAGAACGGAATATCCAATGAGCCGCTAAAGCCGTTCCTACACCAGCCGTTGAGAGGGCGATAAATTGACGGCGATTCAGTTTAACCATAATGATTTTAAAGTTCTAAGTTGGGACAAATTACCCCTGGTTTTTCTTCCAGATAAGTTGACCAATTTTCTAATAAATCAGTTAATTCGTTTCGCAGTAAGATTAATTCTTCAATGCGCTGATCAACTTTTTCAACCTGTTGTTCTAGCTTTTCCTGAATACTGCTACAAGGTAAATTACCGTGATCGTAAACGGCTAAACATTCCCCAATTTCTTGCAGGCTTAAACCGAGAGATTGTAATCGTTTAATGAATGCCAATCGGCTAATTACACCAGGTTCAAATAAGCGAAATTTTCCATCTGTGCGTTTAGCGGTTTTTAACAGACCTAATTCTTCATAATAGCGAATTGTTTTAATCGGTACACCACTTTTTGAGGCAACTTCACCAATTTTCAGCAGTACCGTTTCTTGTGCTGCCATAGTCAATTTACTGTGAGTCTATCTTTTTATTATAGACTCTCCAGTTAGGTGGAGGTGCAAGGGGGTTCTATAATTTTTATTGAGATCTAATATAATATCCGGTTGAATACTCAATATATTTGCTTCTGATGGGGAGTAGGGAGTCGGGTGTGGGGTGTGGGATTAAAACATCTCGTCTGAGTTAGCATTTCTAGTTTGATGATGACTAATTATCCGGACTTGATATAATAAATCGTAAGCCAGATTAAACCAGATTAAACCTTTGATGGGGGTTTACAGCATCAATTCAAACGGATTATTTTTTTTACAGTAATTGCTGTGCTTATCTGCTACCCACTTCTACAGGAGACTCATTTAATTGAGTAAGTTTGTGTTGCTGTTGTGCAATATAACTAATGTTTCGTGCGACATTCAAACACACATAAAAAGCGGCAATAAATACCCCCTCAGCGATTAATTTTAACGATTCTTCGACGGTTTGTAAGCCATCATAAACTAATTCTTGATGCTGAGGATTTGTTACCCAATATTGCACGAGAGTTTTATCATTATTATACCAATCAAAAATACCCATAATAGCTGTTAAAATAAAAGCTGCTATAAAAAAGCGAAAAGCAGGGCGATATCGTTTAAATTCATGCCAAAAATGATAAATAAAATAACTGCCAATCACACTATAAGAGAGTAAAATAATGTCATCTAGCCTATCGGTTATCGGTGTTTCTTGAATAGCGAAAATCCAATGAATGAAGCGATCTGTATTTTCATGAATTTCAAAATAATCGTCAAGCGCCAGAAAAATAAAACCAACTGTTAACATTCTCCAGAGATTAACGGGAGATTTCCAGGTTTGACGTTGAGAACTCACCTGTTTTCTATAGTTTGCAATTTTCCAACATAATCCAGCTAAAATCAATAATTGTAAGCTGGATATTAAAGTCATAATTTCATTTTCTTCAAAATACTCTATCGGACTTTCATTCTGAAGAATTGCCCAAACAATCGCTAAAGTAATCCCACTCAAATTAAAGGCTAAAATGATCCCAATATGGGATGGGGAAGAAGAGACTTTTTTCATGAATCCTTTAAAAATGCACACCACACGCCACGTTAAGAATAGATTAACTGATTAACCCTAATTTTGGCTATTCTTAATTTAAATTTATATAAAGCGGTGGGATGTTAGGAGTAAGCAGTTGGCAAAAATCTAACCCCATACCCTACTTCCTACCCCCTACTCCCTCGAATCACTAATGACTCCCTATATCTGTAACTCGCCAACTGAGTTTTAAATTAATCCAAAAATTCCAAGCGGTGACAATGGCGATCGCGATGAGTTTTGCAAAATACTCATTGATGCCGAGTAAGTTAAACAACAGATTAACCAATAATACATTTAATATTAAACCCACTAAGCAAACGCCGTTAAATTTGAGAAACCGTTTGATCCTTTTTTGCCATCCCCGTTGTTGGCGGGAAATATCTCGAAACGTCCATAAGTCATTCCACAAAAAATTGTTTAAAATTGCTAATTCAGTGGATAAAATGGCACTGCGAGTTAAACCTAATCCAACTTGTTCTCGCAATAAATAGAAAATTCCTAAATCAACAAAAAGCCCACTAAATCCAACCATTCCAAATTGCAAAAAACGACGGAGGGGAAATAATGTGAGGCGCAGGGTGAGTAAATGTTGTAAATATTCAATATATTGTTTCCAGGTGACTTTACTCGCTCCTTCTGTACGTTCTTGGAAGATATAACCCGCTTCAGCAATGAAGCGAATGTCACCTCGACCTAATACTTCAATCAGAATTTTATATCCTTTTGGACTCAGAGTGCGTCCGGCGATCGCTTCTCGCCGTACCATGAAATACCCACTCATGGGATCAGAAACACGCCCTAAAACGCCGGGTAGCAAAATTAATCCTAACACTTGAGCGCCACGGGATAAAAATCGCCGGGTTAAACTCCAATCACTCACCCCACCCTGATCAACATGACGACTGGCAACAGCTAAATCTGCACCTGTATTCATATTTTCCCAGAGTTCAATCAGGGTTTCGGGGGGATGTTGTAAGTCGGCATCAATTACCCCTAAAATATAACCCTGTGCCACTTGCCAACCGCGAATGACGGCGGTTGATAATCCCCGTTGAGTTTGACGACGCATCACCCGCAGTTGAGGATAATGACGACTTAAATTCAGGGCAACTTTCCAGGTTTGATCTGGGCTATCGTCATCAATGACGATTAATTCATAGCGGCAGGGAATCGCTTGATCAAGAAGCTGAGTCAATCGTTGAATCAATTTTTCTATATTTTGACTCTCTTGATAGGTTGGAATAATCAGAGACAGTTCAATATTAGACTGTTCTATTGCACCCTGGGGTAAAACTCTTAACAAGCCAGTGGGTTCGGCTAGTAATGAGTTGGCTTGATTCAGATACATAGATTGACCTCATGGAGTCATAAACGAGATGCTATCCTCTAAAGGTTGGTATTATAGCGGGTATTTATCATCGGTTATTGGTTATTTGTCATTTGTCATTAGAAGGAACAGGGAACAGCGGATCTGGGTGTGGGGAGTAGGGTGTAGGGTGTAGGCAACAGGCAACAGGGAGAAGAAGGCTTCCCTGACTTGCAGGCTTGCAGACTTATATCTCCCCATCTTCCTCTCTCTGCACCGGAGAAGGCCCTAAGATACAATATAGAGACAAAGGTCAATATTTATAAATCGTATATAACCTACATCAGTTGAATTCAGTTTATTGAGGCGATCGCAGTGAAATCAATCCAATCCTTAGAAGACGCACTGAACTCCTGTCAGGAAAGGGGAATGCGCTTGAGCCGTCAGCGGCGTTTTATTCTAGAGTTGTTATGGCAGGCGAAGGAACATCTATCAGCGCGTGAAATCTATGACCGTTTAAATCAAGAGGGTAAAGCGATTGGTCATACCTCAGTGTATCAGAATCTAGAAGCCCTCTCTCGGGAGAATATTATTGAGTGTATTGAACGCTCAGAAGGCCGTCTGTACGGTCATATTAGCGACTCTCATTCTCATGTCAACTGTCTCGATACCCATCAAATTTTAGATGTGCAGGTGGAATTACCGGCCGAAATTTTACAGCAAGTGGAACAACAAACTGGAATTAAAATCACAGACTATCAGATCAATTTCTACGGTTATCGTTCGATGACGTCAACCGACAGTGACGAGGAATTGAAAACCACACCCAAGGCTTCGTAGTCCATCACTTCTCGTTAAAATTTAGAATCGCTATATCGCCCCGTTTTCTCTAATGCTAAAGAGCAGCTTAACATAGAGTATAACCCCATGCTATAATAGGTTTAGGCTAGTGAGAGCAGCGCAAATGTTAGTCTTAGAGTTCAAAATCTTAGCTCAAAAACACCAATACACAGCCATAAATGAGGCAATACAAACTGCTCAATTCATCCAAAATAAGTGCTTACGTTTTTGGATGGATCATAGCAAAGTCAACAATAAAAAATCCCCCGTTACAGTGACGAAAGGAGCTTAACGGTGAAATTGTCAATTTCTTATCTGTTTCGCATTGCTATAGGCGTCACTTTATTAATTTGGATTCTCAGAGGGTTAAGTGTTTTGGCTTTTGTGCCAGGGATCGTGCTCTGGATATTACTATGCTGTTCAATTGGACTCGGGATTTTAGCCCAATTCAGTCGATAGCCCCATTCTTGTTTGTGGGTCAAAGCTTGTCCCCGTGCACGTCATCCCCATCCAAGCACACAAGCAGGATAGGGACTGATGCACAACATTTCAGTTAAACTGTGACCCCAATGGCTCCCGCACTAGCAGCGGCGATCGCCGAAATTAAAGCTGTCAAGAATAACCACCAAGAGGCGACTGCAGCAGCTTTACGGGTATACTCAAGCTGTTGTTGAGCTTGTTGTTTGGCTTGTTCTATCTTCAATTGCGCTTGTCGCTGTAAACGTTCAGCCTTTTGTAAGACTCGATTTCGAGTCAGTTCAACTTGATCGATAATGCGGTTGGCATCAGCTTCAGAGATGTCATCGCGAGAACTCATCAACGCCACCAATGTATTGCGATCAAACTGAGATAAACGGGTTTGCAGCGCCTCAAACCCCGCTTGCGGATCGTCAAATAAGGTACGGAAATCATGGCGAATGCCTTCGTAATTGAGTTCAGGTCGGTCTAAACTATTGAGATAATTGCGAATTTGAGCCAATACTCGATCAATCACCGATTGAATTTGCCGACGCACCATTTGTAACTGTTCCATCACTTGATCCCGCGCCTGTAGAATTTGATCCACAATGCGGTTGACTTCTGCCTCAGAAATATCCTCCCGTTGAGAGAGTAACGCCACCAATGTGGAACGATCAAATTGAGCCAGTCGTTGCTTGAGGCTTTCCATCCCAGCTTTGGGATCATTGAGCAACAGTTTGACATCTCGCTCAATTCCTTGAGGATTCAGTTCTTCTTTTTCAGTAGAACGTAAATAATCCGCGATCGCGTCTCTAAAATTCAGAATCTGTCCCTGAGTGCGTCTAGCTAAGCGTTTAGGAGATCGGGCAATCTCATGTAAGGTTTCTTGAACCTGATCAATGGTGTGATTGACTTGGGCTGGAGTCAGATCATCCCGTTGTGCCAACAGTTGCACTAACGTATCACGATCCATTTGCGCTAAGCGTCTGCGAATGGCTTTTGAGCCTAATTTCGGATCGTCCAATAATAACTTTAAATCCCGCTGAATCCCTCTGGGATTGAGTTCCGGTTTGCCTGTAGACCGAAGATAATTAGCGATCGCGGACTGAGCCTGTTCATACTGTTGTTGTGCTTGTGCCGCTAACTGTTGAGGTTGATGATGAACCCTTGTCCAAGTGCGTTCAATCTCATCAATCATCCGATTGACTTCTGCTTCACTCATATCCTGCCGTTGTGACAACAATTTCACTAAAGTATCTCGGTTAAACCGGGAAACCCGAGCGCGAATAGCCCTGGCTCCTGCTTTAGGATCTTCGAGTAACAGTTTAAATTCTCGTTCAATGGCTTGGGGATTGAGTTCCGATTTACCCGTATCTCGTAAATAAGACTGAAGTTTTAACCATTGTGCTTCAGCTTTGGCTAAAACGGCAGCATTGAGTTCTTGAGACTCCCGTAAAGTTTGGGCTTTTGCTAGTTCTAAATCTGTAATAATTGCAGAAATTTCAATTGAGGATAAGTCAGAACGTTGTTCTAAAATTCGTTCAAATGTAGGACGATCTAACTGTTCTAAACGATAAGTCAGTTGTTCATGACTCGCCTCTGTATCTTTAAGTATTGGCTTAAAATACAGTTGAATATTCTCAGGAGTGAAATCCGTTTTTGGCGTGGTTAATAGATAATCTTCCACTTGTGCCAACAACTCAATCGTCATTTCCCGTTCATAGGCTGCTTGTGCTTGCGCCAATGCTTCTAAGCGAATTCCGTCTAATAAGGTAGCTAAATGATCAATTTTGGCTTGGGTTAACAGTCCCTTTTGCCGTAACCAGTCTACAAAATCAGAGCGATTAATTTGCTCCAATGCTTCAGCAACAAAAGCGGGATCGGCATCCCGGTCATAAATGACATGGCGGAATTCTTGCTCAATATTATGATCGGTGAGTTGCCAGATATGACTGTTGATCAGATAATTCTCAATATCAGAATGGACGGTTGTTCTAGGCTGATCGTCACTGACTGCCCCAACCACTTGATCTTTGGTTTCCAGTAATTGATGTTTAGCCTGTTGGAGTTGAGCCGATATTTTTTCTACGTCTAAATCCGATAAATCAGCCCGTCCAATCGCCATCCCCATCAAACTATTAAAACTCATCATCAGACGGTTTTTCCAAGAGCTAGCCTCTTCCGATTCAGATGAAGATTGTTGTCGCAATTGTACTACGAAATCCTCTAATTTTTGAGATAGTTCTGAACCTAATAATTGATCGCGGGAAGCCGTTTTTAGATAATCTATTAAGCCTGAACCCCCATCTTTTTGAGAAGATTGACCGAGGATTTTGTGCCAAGCCCTTTCTAATTCCCGTGAAATTTGACGAACTTGTTGTTTTGATAAATCACTACGGCTACTGACTAATTCTTCAATCGTTTCACGATCTAATGAGGGTAAGGGTCCATTTGAAGCCTTGATGAGATCTGATTGATTTAAAATCTCTTCAAATTTTGAACGAATTTGTTGGAGATTAATCTCTGGAGAACGTAGCGTATCAATATAATCTTCTACCTTTTCCCGCACAGAAATCGGATCAATGACATCGACCAATTCATGACGAACAGCAGAAGCCGCTGCCTCGGCAGTTTTCACCGCTTGTTGGCTGGCTGATTTTGCACCAATTGCCGCCATTGCTGTTCCAAATAAAGCTTGAAACCCCGACGTTGCCGTGTTTACCACTGCTCCCACCAAAGATCCAGCGGTAGTTGAACTCATCCAAACCATTAAGCAAAAATAGGTTCCCCAAATCACTAAACCCATAATTGCGCCAGACAGGGGGGAAACAAATAAACTCAGTTTAATCGCAAATAAAGCCGCTAAAAACAGGGCAATGGTAACAGTAATTAGAGTTCCTAACCCCAGCATCACCCCAATTTGACGTAAACTATTGGAAGAATTAGAATCCGATGAATGGGAATCAGAAGACCTCCCTAAACTGGAGATGCCAACAGCAACACCGAGGTTTGTCATCAACAGTTGAAAGGCAAAAGCGAGAACAACCCCGGCAATTAATGCAGTAAAAAATTGCGGCCCGCTAAACAGCATCGCCGCATTTTCCATCGCTTCCGGTACGACTTCGTCAACTGGCGTAACAGGTTCTCTGAGGACTTGAGCAATCCTCAGAATACTAGAATCCAGTTGAAGTAACATAAAAGTTTGAATCATTTTTTCAACAAATTGTTAACAGAAAATTACGTTAAGTTTTGTAGATGACACTCAATCACAAATAATGAAATCACCTAATCACAGGTCATCAGGCTTCTCCGTACAACCTGTGTCACTGTTACAACAGAATGAGTCATGAGAATCACAAATAATGAAATCACCCAATCACAGGTCAAGTAATTCTCCTAATGTCAAATACTGTGACCTGACAATTCGAGGTCAACCCGGATGAGTACATAAAAGGTAGTATGATTGTTCAGGAAAAATAATGCCTCTTTCTCAAGGATGAAACTAGACAGGATGCATTGAATCTCTATCTAATGGTAGAAAAGAGGGAATGAATTAAGTTTAATTCGATTGATTTTCTAAGAGATTAGAATTGGGCTTAGTCGGTTTTTCAACAGCGGGTTCACGGTTCAACGTCGAGGTTGCAGCATCCCGTTGTAGCGCTTCAAGTTGATTCAGTCGTTCCCGCAGGCGTTGTAGTTCTTGTTGAGTGACTAGATTTTGATCGGTTAAATCTGCCAGTTGCCCTGGAAATTCGCCCGTAAAGCTTTGCAATTGTTGTTCAAGTTGTTCAACTCGTTTTAACATTTCTTCCTGGGTTGTAGCGGCTTTGGCGGCCTCTCGTCGCGCTATTTCCTGTTGTACCAGCAAGCGATAGGTTAACCAACTAGAAATAATAATTGAAATTAACGTTGCCAAGACTAAGCCACTCACTAGGAGTTGTATCCATCCCCGCAGTCTTGACACATCCTTATGCACCCGTTCTAATTCTAGCTTCAGGTTAACTTGTTGTTGCTCAACTGCTTCGAGGGTATCAGGGTTATAGTTTTCTGGGGTGGGTTGGGTACTCATAAGTTTGATTTGAAGACAACTGGGCAGTCAGAATCAGAGAGATTCCCGCTACTAATATAACGGGAGATTGTTCCTAAATTGACATGGGTGAATCAATGTAAACAATAGGTTCAAGCACCTTAAACTGTAGGTTATAGGTGGAAAGGATTTTGGCAATTTCATCATTGGCTAAATCCACAATTCGTTTGCGTAAATTAATTGAATCCTCACTAGAACCCGTCAGAAAAAAGTTAGCCCGCGCTTGTGTTCCCACCTTGCCAACAACCGACGAAAATTCAACGCGGACATTGGCTTTATTCAATCCCCAAAAGGTCTGACTGGTATCCTCAATCACCCGTGTTACTAAGGCTTTCTCTCCGGTAGTTAACGCTTGAGAAAACTCTAAACAAGCCATTGCCATAATTTTTTTACCTCGGGTAATATTCTCAATATTCATTCCGGCCATCATGGAATTGGGAACAATAATTAATGTATTGGTTGCCACCGTCCGAATTTTAGTGGAACGTAAACCAATCGATTCTACTCGCCCATAAATATCTCCTTTAAATTGGTTAAATGTTACGCGAATATATTCTCCGGGAAGATAAGGTCGATCTAAATAGAGTTCAATCGTTCCAATTAATCGACTTAAGGCTTGTTGGGCTGCAAAAGCCACTGCTACCCCACTAATCCCTAAACTGGCTGTTAAAGCAATTAAGTTTAATCTTAATCCTTGGGCGAAGATAACAATCGCAAGAATAATAATCAGAAGATTAGTTAAAGTTTCAAACACCAAAACCACTTCATTCACCTCTCTCCCCTGACGTTGGAGCCAGTTAATCACAGCCCCTCGAATCACCCGTTGAGCTACTTTTGAGGCAAACCAAGCTAAACTTACTGATAAAAATAAATAAATAAATAACCCTAAAAAAGTATACAGATCTTCGTAGTTTGCTAGTAAATTTAAACAGAGGGCAATAAATAATAAGCTGCCCGTTATCATCAAGGAATTACGAACCGGTTTAACATAGTTATTATAGGTTTCAACAGGGTCGAATTCGATATATTTATGGGCATATTTGAGAATCCGGATAATCAAATGAGGCAGCGATCGCCCAATCACTGGAGAGAGGGCTGCACCTAATAAAAATAGTCCTAATCTTATGGCTAATTCTAGAACATATCTTTGAATTTCTTGCTCGACTTCTATTAATCCAATTAGGTTTATAATCATCGATTCAATAACTTTTAAATATTCATTGGTTGAGCAATATCAATAATTTTTTCTTCAAAATTAAACGTCATACCATATTCCTGAAGCCGATTAATAATATTGTCTCGTGCAATTCCCAGTAAGTTTTTCCGCAGTTCCATTGAGGTTTCTGCTGCCCCGAGAATAAAAAAAATGACTTGGGCTGTAACAGCCGGATGATCCGCTTCATGAATTATCTCATTAAACGTCACTTGTGTCAGTCCGTGATCAATCCCTAAAATATCACGGGTACTCTCTAAAATTAATTGCTGGACTAAGGCTCTTTCCTCATCCGGCATCGCCCGGAAAAAGGTTAAATTCACCATTAAAATCACTCGTCTTGCCCCCGTTAAATTTTCAATATTTACTTGTGCTAAATTACTATTGGGAACAATCACTAATGTATTCTTACCTGATAGCCTAACCTTCGTTGAACGCCAACCAATGGATTCGACTCTCCCTAATGTTCCATCGGGCAAACTAATATAATCATCCACACTAAAGGGGCGATCAATATATAAAACAATACTCCACAACAGTTGTTCTAAAACCTTTTGAGAAGCAAAGGCGATCGCAACTCCGCCTACACCTAAACTTGCCACTAAACCAATTAAATTAATATGGTGAGTTTGGGCAAAGAGAAAAATGACCGTTAAGACAATCACCGCTTTTGATAAAAACTTACCTAAAGACAGTAATTCACTATTGATTTTACTTTTTTCTTCTAAAGCCACTCCCAAAAGATAGTTATCAAATAATTCTTTAAAAATTTTAATGCCTAGAAAAATAATATTCAAAGAAACGACTAAACCTAAAGGAAATTCTAGAACTGTTACCCAATCCGGCAGGGGAACTGTTAAAATCACAATATCAATTACAATGATCGTTAGAGACCAACTCAGCCATTCTTGATAGGGTAAAATCACAGTCTGATAAATTTCTTGGGATTTACTGGAAGAAAAGACATGAATTAATCCATTTGTAAGTTTATTAATTTGTAAATAAGAGAGTCCTGTTAATAAAATAAAGCTGAGAAAAAATACAAGGCTGAGTAATAAAGCCGTGCCGACATTCACCGCTTCGGGTAGAGTAATTTCGGATAAGCTGATTAGATTCATCTCAGTTGCAATTCGTCCTTTCTACATGATGTGAGTATTGGCTATTTTACTACTAATCTTCCGTAGGGTGAGTTAGGCATAAATTCGTCTCGCCCTTAACCCACCCTACAAAGTATAATATTTATAATAATTATAAATACTGTCGTTTACTTAAAGGAGTGAGTCAATGCTAATTCAAAAAATTATTCAAGAGTTAGAAAAAATCCCTGAAGAAAAACTCCCACAACTTTATGATGTCATTCATAGTTTTCGCCTGGGTTTAAGCACAGATATCCGAAAGCCTCGCACGCCTGGAATACTAAAGAGAAAACTGGGCGATGCTTTCTTTGAACCGCTTTCTGAGGAGGAACTTCAACTATGGGAATGAGTTATCTGCTTGACATCCATATTTTACTGTGGTGATTATTTGATTATCTTACAATATTAAAGATAAAAAATCAAGAAAAAATCTGATGAATACTAAGCTTGTAGAATCCTTAGTTCAGGTGATTGAATCTCTACCTCCGGAGGATTACGCGCTTTTTCAAGAACAACTAACCCTGAGAAGTATTCAGAAAACTTCAGGGGTTTGTGGGGGTTATGCTAGAATTCGTAACACTCGGATTGCAGTTTGGACTATTATCTCATTACAACATCAAGGTGCAGATGATTCAGAACTCTTACGAAATTTTCCAGTTTTGACTCCATTTGATTTGATGGTGGCACAGATTTATTATCAAAATCATACCGCAGAAATAGATAAACTTATTGCTGACCACAATCAAGAAAATGATTGCGATGACTAGATTTTATTCCAATGAAAATCTCCCCCTAGCTATAGTGGAAGTACTTCGCAATTTCGGTTATAATATTCTGACCTCTTATGATGCCGGACAAGCTAATCAAGGTATTCCAGATGATGACGTGTTAGCTTATGCAACAAATCAAAATCGGATTTTAATTACGCTCAATCGAGATGATTTTTTAGCACTCCATAAAAGTGGAGTCAATCATCAAGGTATTATTATTTGTAAAGATGATCGAGATTATAGAAGCCAAGCTGAAGCACTTCATACTTATCTTAAAAATCAAACTCAAGAATTACAAAATCGCCTCATTCGAGTTCAAAAGCAAAATCAACCCAAGTCGAGTCAAAAAATCTTTATAATTAGAGAATATATACGTTAATCTAAAATTTACTGTAGCCAATTATCTCAGTTGCTGATGTCTGCCTTACCAACTCAACTCTTAGTCAAAGATCCTGAACGTTTAGAAGCGCGGTTAAAAGAAATTCCCACCTCTCCAGGTGTGTATTTCATGCGTGATCGCAATGATAATATTCTCTATATTGGTAAATCGAAGAAATTACGATCACGAGTACGTTCTTATTTTCGGGATTATAATCATCATTCTCCTCGGATTGATATGATGGTTCAACAAGTGGCTGAAATTGAATTTATCGCCACGGATACGGAAGCGGAAGCCTTAGCGTTAGAAGCAAATTTAATTAAGAAACATCAGCCTTATTTTAATGTTTTGCTAAAGGATGATAAAAAATATCCCTATGTTTGTATTACCTGGTCAGAAGATTATCCGAGAATTTTTATTACTCGTAAACGCCGCCTAGGGAATAAAAAAGATCGTTATTACGGCCCCTATGTGGATACTCGTTTATTACGCAGTACGTTGCATATTATCAAGCGGATTTTTCCCTTACGACAACGTCCGAAACCCCTATTTAAAGATCGACCTTGTTTAAATTATGATTTAGGTCGCTGTCCAGGTGTTTGTCAACAGTTAATCACCCCGGAAGAGTATCGTCAAACCGTGCAAAAAGTGACGATGATTTTTCAGGGAAGAGCCGGAGAATTAATTGATATTCTCACCGAAAAAATGGAGACAGCAGCCGAAGAACTAAACTTTGAAAAGGCGGCACAAATTCGGGATCAATTACAAGGATTACGGTCTTTAAATGCCGATCAAAAAGTCTCTTTGCCGGATGATCGGGTTTCTCGTGATGCTATTGCATTGGCAGCAAATGACAAACAAGCCTGTATACAATTATTCCAAATTCGGGCAGGACAATTAGTGGGAAGATTAGGCTTTTTTGCGGAAGTAGCTAATTTAAATCCTGGGGAAAATAAAGAGATTCAAAAAGGAGAGTTAGGGACTATTTTACAACGGGTTTTAGAACAACATTATCAAACCGTTGATGCAGTAGAAATTCCCGCAGAAATTTTAGTGCAATATGAGTTACAAGATGAAACTATTTTAACAGATTGGTTAAGCGATCGCAAAGGTCGAAAAGTTACAATTATTAACCCACAACGACAAACAAAAGCGGAGTTAATTGAAATGGTAGAACGTAATGCAAATTATGAATTAGAACGAGTCCAAAATAAGCGTGATCGCAATACAGAAGCAATGCAAGATTTAGCTGAAATTTTAGATTTACCTCAGCTTCCTCACCGGATTGAAGGTTATGATATTTCCCATGTTCAAGGGTCAGATGCGGTGGCTTCTCGGGTAGTATTTATTGAGGGTTTACCCGCCAAACAACATTATCGTCATTATAAAATTAGAAATCCAAATATTCATATTGGACGGTCTGATGATTTTGCCAGTTTAGCGGAAGTCATTGGTCGGCGCTTTCGAGATTATACCCCGGATAATATTGATTCTCAAAGTGATAAACCGGATTTAATTATGATTGATGGGGGAAAAGGTCAATTGTCTGCCGTCGTAGAAGTGTTGCGAGAACAGGATATTTTAACGGAATTACCGATTATAAGTTTAGCTAAAAAACGAGAAGAAATTTTCTTACCGGGAGAATCTTTACCCTTAGAAACGGATGCAGAACAACCCGGTGTACAATTACTCAGAAGACTACGAGATGAAGCCCATCGCTTTGCCATTATGTTTCATCGCGATCAAAGAAGCGAGAGAATGAAGCGATCGCGTTTAGATGAAATTCCAGGGCTGGGACATCATCGTCAAAAACAACTATTAGCCCATTTTCGTTCTATTGATTATCTTCGCATTGCTACCCCTGAACAAATTGCAGAAGTATCAGGAATTGGGCCAAAATTAGCCCAGCAAATTCATGATTATTTTCATCCAACCTCTTCGGCATCGGTTTAGTAGAGACGTTATATGTAACGTCTCTACAGGACGTTTAAGAGGCGTAAACCTGTTTATAGTAGGCTTGATATTCCTCAGACAGTAATGCTTCCCACCAACTGCGATGGCTAAGATACCAACTCACCGTTTGCCGTAACCCTTCTTCTACCGTCACTAACGGTGCCCAACCCAGTTGAGATTTAATTTTACTGGCATCAATGGCGTAGCGTCGATCATGTCCGGGACGATCTTGAACAAAGGTAATTAACTCTTCAGACGGCTTAACCGGTAAATGGGGGGCAAGTTCATCGAGGATATGACACAACATCCGCACCAGTTCAATATTCTTGACTTCATTATTGCCGCCAATATTATAGGTTTCACCCGGTTTACCCCGATGAATAACAGCATCTAATGCCCGACAATGATCCAGAACATACAACCAATCCCGCACATTTTGGCCATCGCCGTAAACGGGTAAAGGCTTACCCAGCAAAATATTGATACACATTAACGGAATCAATTTTTCCGGGAAGTGATAGGGGCCATAATTATTAGAACAGTTTGTAATGATTGTGGGCATTCCGTATGTATGGAAATAAGCCCGTGCGAGGTGATCGCTCCCCGCTTTTGAGGCAGAATAAGGACTATTGGGCGCGTAGGGTGTGGTTTCGCTAAAGGCAGGATCATCTGGCTCTAAGCTACCATAAACCTCATCGGTAGAAACGTGTAGAAACCGAAACCGTGAGGGTTTATCCTCTTGCATCCAACGTTGACGAAACGATTCTAATAGGGTGAATGTTCCCACAACATTGGTTTGGACAAACGCTCCTGGCCCGAGGATAGAACGATCCACATGAGATTCTGCAGCAAAATGAGCAACAGTATCAATTTGTTCTTCCTGTAATAAAGAATCAACCAAAGCGCGATCGCAAATATCGCCTTTCACAAACCGAAACTGTTGATTATTGTCTAAATTGGCAAGGTTCTGACGGTTACCCGCATAGGTGAGTGCATCCAAAACCACGACGCGATCTTGGGGATTTGCTTGACACCAATGATGGACAAAGTTTGATCCAATAAACCCTGCTCCCCCTGTTACCAGTAACCGACGTGGGGACTGATCTCCACCGTTACTGTAGCTATATTGCATAGCCAACGTTGTCTCCTCCCATCTATGTTTAACATTCTTCTCGCCGTCAAACGGACAAAGATCCTTTCTACACCCCTCCAAGTTCCCTGAACGGATGAACGTGCATGGGCAACATCAGTGGTTGCTGATGGGGCTACCATGAACCCAACCCGAAGAGAGAATACAGATACAGGATTTTCAACCGGAAAACTGATCTAGTTTTTGTCTCTCTAGACTTGAAAACAACTGCTGATTGCCTTTATTCTGATGCGATCCATACCGTCGCCAGAGCAATTTTAAGTTTGCAGTTTGACTTCAATTCTGCTTGTTGGCATTAGATATATCTTATCAAAAACTGAGAGAGTTATTCAGAACTTGCTCGATAACACGAGAATATCTTCCCTTTTCCCTGTTACAGATCAGGGTATAGTGATTGATTCATCAGGCTTCCAGAAAAGATTCTGGGGGATCGGCTCACTTAATTCTTCGTGTAGCAGAGTACGCCCCAACTGTAAAGCAGCAGGGCAACCCTGTGCCACCGATAGATAGACCGCTTGTCGTGCAGTCAAATATACAGAACTCTTGCCTAGACTATGGATGAAGTTTGACAGGTGGGATTCAAAGCAATATTATTAGCGGAATATTGTTGAAAATATTGGCAGAAATCCTGATACAATTTTAGATACAGTAGGAGAAAAAGTATAGATAAAGTTAACTGTCATTAAAGTAGATAATTGTTGAAAAGGTGAGGAATAAAAAAGATAATGCAATTAGACATTAGATATGGGTTTTAAGATTGGGAGTACTGCAATTATTTGGGGATTTTCGACGGGAATGCTGGCAATTTGTATCCCTCTCGTCTCCATGACAGAAAGCGGTGTAATTCTCCCTCTGGCTGTGATTGTCGGGGCGACTATTAGTACAGTTTTCGTCTGGCTCAGTTCTTCTAAGCCGTCCCAAATCTTCGACAAGAATAGCTGATATGAAGAACGAATAAAAACCCTGTGATATTAGAATGCTTCCCTATCAGTTTGGGCATCTCGACAATGATTCCATCATGAAGTTCGTAGCGTCCGCCTGAATTCGGATACCAGGCAACAAATTCTTCAAAAGTCACAGGTTGGGTTAAAGATTGAACCATAGATGATTTTCTAAAAGTGAATCTGAGGATTAACCGTAATTTTGTTCATACAATTCAAAATAGTAAAATATGCTTCCTTGATTCTATCGGTGTTTTTGATATCAAGTCCGGATAATTAGTCATCATCAAACTAGAAATGCTAACTCAGACGAGATGTTTTAATCCCACACCCCACACCCCACACCCTACTCCCCATCAGAAGCAAATATATTGAGTATTCAACCGGATATTATATGAGGATTCAACCCTAGTTTCTGTTCTACAAGCTAATATGATGATTAATTCGTTGACGAATCTCCTCAATTTGACTGAATAATTCAGATTGGGCGATCGCTTGTTGTTCCCCTGTTTTCAACCATTTTAAATTGACGGTGTGATTTTCGGCTTCCGCATCTCCCAACACTAAACAGGCAGCCGCCCCACTGCGATCAGCCCGCTTAAACTGCTTGCCAAATGCGCTGCCACTCAGGTCTAATTCCACCTTGAAGCCGTGATTTCGTAATTTTTGACTTAAAACGAGGGCTTGGGCTTCGGCGGCTGTTCCACGAGAAACTACGTAAAAATCCAGGGTGGCGGGGGGTAAGGGTTGTAATTTTTGCAACAATAATACTAATCGTTCCAGTCCCATTGCCCAGCCGACGGCTTGGGTTTCTGGGCCACCGAGTTCGGCCACCAGTCCATCATAGCGACCGCCGCCACATACGGTTGCCTGTGCCCCTAAATCATCGGAAATGATTTCAAATGCCGTATGGGTATAATAATCTAAACCTCTGACCAGGCGCGGGTTTAACTGATAGGAAATACTTAAATCTGTTAATAACTGTTGAACCGTGTCAAAGTGTTGCCGAGACTCATCCCCTAAATAATCTAAAATACTGGGAGCATCGGCGGCAATTTCTTGGGTGCGTTTATCCTTGCTATCAAGAATTCTCAAGGGGTTACGAGTTAAGCGATCTTGAGAGTCAGCATCAAGTTCATCTTTGTAAGGGGTGAGATAATCAATTAATGCCTGACGGTATTGGCTGCGATCTTCCCGGTTACCGACAGAGTTGAGATCCAGGTGTAAATGCTGGAGTCCTAAGGCTTGTAAAATATCGCTGGCAATGGCAATCACTTCCACGTCAGCGCGGGGAGAACCGCTTCCGAGTAACTCTACCCCAATTTGATGAAATTGCCGCTGTCGGCCCGCCTGGGGCCGTTCATAGCGGAACATGGGGCCGTTATACCACAATCGTTGAATACCGCTGGCATAGAGTTTGTTTTCAATATAGGATCGCACCACTCCGGCTGTCCCTTCAGGGCGCAAAGTAATCGAGCGATCGCCGCGATCCTTAAAAGTATACATTTCTTTGCCCACTACATCGGTTGCCTCGCCGATCCCCCGTTCAAATAAAGGGGTTTGTTCAAAAATGGGGGTGCGAATTTCTTGATAGTTGGCGGTTGTTAAAATGGTTTGAGCAATGAATTCGAGTTTTTGCCAATATCCCACCTCTTCCGGGCCAATATCTCGAGTTCCCCGTAATGCTTGAATTGAGTCCATGGTCTTTGAGTTTCAGGTTTCTTAAACGCGCTATTTCGGCGGGTAAAGTGGCTCAAGCAAGAATTGAACCACTCTTGACTTTACCTTAAACAGACTTCCAAACGCCGTAGCGATCGCTATAATACGCTAAAATCCGATCCACCTGCTGACGAGTCGTCTCATCCACATCTGCATGATATTGAATGGAGAGACTTCCCACTTGACTTTGTAGATAATCAAATTCAGAAACATCAGACTCCGATGACTGAGTCATTATCGGATGTAATTGAGTCTTCACGCCTTCGACTTGACGCAAATGGGTGGCAACTTCCTGATACACTGCTAAGGGCAATTGAGGACAGTAAACTTGATAATAGAGTTGATTTTGATCGGCGGTTTGCATAAATTGTTAATCAATTGAAGTGACAGGGGTTTCTTTCCCCTGACCATGGGCAGTCGGTAGCACACAACAGTTGATATCTTCTAAACAGACTTTACCCCATTGCAATGCCCAGCGAACCAATGCCACTCGGTTATCGGTTGCTGTTTTCGTTAAGATGTTACTGATATGGTTATCCACCGTGCGCTTACTAATTTCTAGCTTCTCAGCAATCTCTTGATTGGTTAAGCCACTTGCGATCAAGTCTACAACCTGTAATTCCCGTTCAGACAGGGAGACGGGGGTTTGGGGTTTGCCCTGAGTCATAATCATTTCCTATCTCTGCATAATTACTTATTTAATATTCTAAAAGTAAATTTAGCGATCGTCAGATTAAGAAATAAAAAATAATTTCTAAAGATCAAGTTCATCGTTTTGACTACGACTACAGGCTGACACTTCAGAAGTCAAGGGGATCAAGCCGCGATCAAGAGATGCCATTGAAATTCCACTCAAAGGATTCAGCATTGTAATTCAGTTAAGATGGCTGCTAGGGTTTTCTCCACGGGTTGAGAAATGTCAACTTTAATCCCGGTTTGCGGTTCTTCGAGATCTTCAAACTGACTGTGTAATAAGCCTGCTTTCATGAAATGATGATCTCGCTGTTTTAAGCGATCTTCAATCAGTTCAAACGAGCCTTTCAAGTAAACCAGTTGCATTGTTTCCGGCTCAACCCAAAGTTGTTTTCGATACGCTTGTTTTAAAGCAGAACAAGCTAAAACGACATGGCGATCTTGGTGCAACCACTGCTGAATTGAATCTCGTAAAGTTTGCAGCCAGGGTTGACGATCTTGATCCGTCAAGGGGAGGTTATGACGCATTTTATCAATATTTTGGGGTGGGTGAAAGTCATCGGCATCTTGAAATTCATATTGCAGAGATTCTGCTAACTTTTGACCGATTGTGGTTTTGCCTGAACCCGAAACCCCCATCACTAAAATAATCATGATTTGATTAACAAAAAAGTTACTCTAATTGAGAGACAAATCAAAAATTGACAGGACAGGACGATGATCGCTTTTTTGGGGAGTATCAGGACAGTAACTACTTTCTGGATAAAGAATTTTTGAGGAAGCATTCCAGGTTTGAGCGACTCCGGAGACAAAGACAAAATCTAAGACAGAGCTATATTTTGAACTACAATGGGTTGCCAGAATAAAGTCTGGTTGCACCCAAGTAAACACTTGATTTTCAGTCAATAAATCATAGCCTTTGTCATGTTTTTGCTCTCCTTGTTTGACATCCCAATCAAAATTATAATCCCCCACCGCAATAATGGGTAAGGTTTGTTTTTTTGCCCAGCGGTTGAGTAACCGTGCCTGTTCGTGACGGATCTCATTACGACTGCGATAAAGATGATTCACCATAAACAAAAATTCTGTTCCATTTGATTTTAATTGAAAATGGGCGACTAAAGGTGCTCTGACATTTCCCCCAATATTAATCGAGAGTAATTCAAAATGATCTAGTGCTTCTAGGCGGTTACTATTATAAACAATAGCGAGTTTATCTGCTTTTCCAGTTCTCCCTAGAATAGATTGATAATCTGAAGCATTTCCGGCTTCTAATGCTTGTTCAAAGGTTTGTACCCAACTGCTGTCTTGAACTTCTGAAAACCCCCAAATCTCTCCGAGATTCAAGGGTTTAATCTGATTTTTGGCAATATAATTGGGGTCAGCATCTCCAGATTCGACATTAAACCCAATCACAGTTAATTGGGAAGTAGACTGACACCCCACTAAACCGAGACTCATTAACAGCAGTAGCAAGAATAGCGGATGGGAAAAAAAGAGAGATTGAAAACAGTTCAGTAACGGTTTTTTAAAACTAGCCATCAGAGAGGTTATCCACTGGATCATTTCTAATTTTATATCAATCAAAGGGTCAAAAATATGATACGCTGATTTTGATTACCGTTGAGTCTTCCGTTGAATCCTGACAAAACAATTATTCTTTCAAGAATTATGGCTATTGAAATAGAACGTAAGTTTTTAGTCAAAAGTGATGCCTGGCGATCGCTGGCAACCGGAACCCTCTATTCTCAAGGATACATTGCTACGGCTCTTGGTAGAACCGTCAGAGTCCGAATTATTGGTGATCAAGGTTATCTCACCATTAAAGGCCCTTCTAATGGCACAAGCCGCGCCGAATTTGAGTATCCTATTCCCGTCAAAGACGCAACTGAGATGTTAGAAACTCTCTGTGAGCGTCCCTTTATTGAAAAAAAACGATATAAAATTATTCAAGGGGAGTTAACCTGGGAAGTGGATGAATTTTTCGGTGAAAATCAAGGCTTGATTATAGCAGAAGTTGAACTGAAAGATGAAAATCAATTTCTTGATTTACCGGATTGGATCGGGGAAGAAGTGTCTGCTGATGCTCGTTATTATAATGCCAGTTTAGTGAAAAAACCCTATTGTCAATGGAAAGATTGAGTGCCATGATTAAACCTTAAAATCATTAAAATTAATTGATTATCATCATCGTCATGAAATTTGAAACAAAACCCCAACAAGACTGTTACAACAAAATTGCTGGATGGATGGATGAACTTTTCAGTGATTACCCATGGGAAAATTTAGATGATGTGGGATTTGGCTTATTTATGGGTTCGGCTTGGGTTGAAGTCAAAATTTATCCTTGGAATGATGATGCCGTGATTAATACTCGATCTAAAGTCGTGATTAATCCTCAGTTAAATCTTAATTTAATGCAATTTCTCTTAGAAGAAAATGCTGAGGGATTGTTTGGTGCATTTTCCCTAAGTAAAGCCGGAGATATCTTATTTGAACATACCATTGTTGGCTCAACTTGTGATCCAGAAGAATTAGAAGCTTCGGTGCTTGCCGTATTAGAAACCGCCGATGAATATGACGATCAAATAATTGAAAAATGGGGCGGAAAACGAGCATTAGATATTAGTCCTTAATCTTCATTTGAATCTTACCCGATCAGCTGTTTTTTAACCCTCTTTCCCTCGCCCTCTTCCCCTTGTACCTTGACCCCCTTCCCTAGGAATTTATACCTCTTGCAAAATCCCATGGCAAAACTGATATAATTCGAGCAGCTCAGTTCATGATTCAGGTTTCAATTCTGTAATCTAGGTGACAAATAACACCTCATAATCGAGGGAAAGGTTTGTTCGACAGAGACTTGATTGCATCTCGCCCCTTTTATCCTATAGTGTGATAGAACATCTGATCTGATTCTGTCGAACCCTCTAAGATGAGTGGTCACAATTATTCTGAGTATCAGGGGGCATCAACAAATTTTGGAAATCAATTGATTCTGCCTTTATTGTTATGACCCTGAAATCGAGACTGTTACATTATAAACCGTCAAATGTGCAATATGCTGGCTGTTATTCCATAGCTGAACAACCCGCGCCAACACTACTAGACCAACAGATGCACATTCAGGCAGCAATTGATCTGCTGGAAGCCACTGTAGAACAACTTGAGGGGGATGTAATATTTCATCCCCCTAGCAGATATTTACCCCTTGAAGAACGACTCGAAATTCATTTTCAATCCATTAAAAATGCCAAGCGACGGGCAAAACTACTGAAACAAACGCTATTAAATTTAGCAGAAAAATACCAAGAACTAGAGCAGATTGAACGTCAATTGATATCCTGTCGATCATTTTGAATGAAGAGGGCTTAGAGGAATGTTGCGATCGCGCAGCATTCCCGAGGAGAAATGATATGATCTCAAAACACACTCTCTTCAAACCGTAATTTTATCGTATCAGTTATCGCCATCAGACTGAGTTGAAGCCACTGCACAACCCTAAAGACAGAACAAGCATTCTCCCTACAACCTGCACCGATTGCCTGTCCGTAGCGCTATGATAGAGCGAGAGCAATTGCCGAAACTCATCCTGAACTCAACTATGCACGTGTTTAAAACTGTTGCGGCTTTGCGCTGCTACCTGAACTCATTCCGCACCCATTCCCCTGGAAAGACAGTGGGTTTTGTGCCCACAATGGGAAGCCTCCATCCGGGCCATCTCAGCTTAATGACACGTGCCAGAGTAGAAACGGCACAAGTGGTTGTGAGTATTTTTGTCAACCCCTTACAGTTTGGGCCGCGAGAGGACTTTCAACAGTATCCTCGTTCGTTAGAACAAGATTTAGAAAAATGTCAACAAGCTGGGGTTGATGTCGTGTTTTTGCCGTCTATTGAAGAACTGTTTGCCAAAGGATCTTCACTCAATCATTTTCCCCTAGATACCTCTGACTTGAAGTTTCAAACCACTGTGGTTTCTCCAGACTTTCTCACGTCTCAATTATGCGGTCAGTCTCGTCCTGGGCATTTTCAAGGGGTCACCACCATTGTGGCGAAGTTACTCAATATTGTCCAACCGCATCGGGCTTATTTTGGGCAAAAAGATGCCCAACAATTAACAATTATTCAACGGATGGTTGCTGACCTGAACTGGCCTGTTGAAATTGTGCCTTGTCCAATTTATCGTGAACCTTCAGGGTTAGCTTATAGTTCTCGAAATCAATATTTTACCCCAGAACAAAAAGAAAAAGCCAGTGTCTTGTATCGGGCATTAAGTCAAGGTCAGGCGGTTTTTTCACAAGGACAACAGACAGACAGCGCCATTAAAACCGCAGTCTTAAAAGCATTAGAAACCGTTCCAGAAGTTCAGTTAGAATATCTAGAACTCGTTGATCCAGTCAACCTACAACCTTTATCTGAAGTGGAAGAAACTGGACTCTTAGCCCTAGCAGTTCATCTCGGTCAAACCCGTTTAATTGATAATATCATTCTCCGTAATCGTCAGCCGATTATTGCCATTGACGGGCCAGCAGGGGCCGGAAAATCAACCGTTACACGCAAGATTGCAGAGCAGTTAGGGTTATTATATCTTGATACGGGGGCAATGTACCGGGCGGTCACTTGGTTGGTATTGCAGGCAGGAATTGATCTCGAGGACGAACCTGCAATTGCTGAATTAGTGGATCAATGTCAAATTGAATTAATCCCACAAGAGGGGCAATTACAGGTTAAAATTAATAGTCATGAAGTCACAGAAGCCATTCGTAGCCCCGAAGTGACCGCTCATGTTTCTGCAATTTCTGCTCAAAATGCAGTGCGTCACAGCTTAGTGCAGCAACAACGGGCTTATGGTCGGCGCGGTGGGTTAGTCGCAGAAGGTCGAGATATTGGCACGAATGTGTTTGCGGATGCTGAACTGAAGATCTTTTTAACCGCTTCTGTAGAAGCCCGGTGTCAACGTCGTCAACTGGAAATGCAACAAAAAGGTCAAGAGAAAGTGAGTTTAGAACAACTGCAACAGGAGATTGCTCTTAGAGATCAAAAAGATAGTAGCAGAGCGATCGCCCCGTTACAAAAAGCGGTTGATGCCATTGAAATCAACACCGACAACTTAACAATTGCAGAGGTAACAGACTGTATCATTCAATATTACCATAAAGTTTGTCCTTAGTCATTCGTTATTTGTCTTTCGTCATTAGTTATTCGTTGTTTGTTATTATTTATTAATTACTTTTTCTGGGAAATAATAGAAATAAGAAATAGGCACAAATAGTCATTATGTAAAAATCGATAGTAACAAGCTGCGATCACTATTATTTGTGCTCAATTATTCATTTTTACTCCTAAAAACGAATAACCAATAAAAATGTTCCTTATAAATATTTTTCGACAAATTCTACAATTTCCTCAACCTGAAAATTTTGGGAAAATTCTTTAACTTGACAGAGAAAGGGAGTATAATCAGGATTCATTTCTTCTAAATATGCTGTTCGTTCTTGAATTTTTCTAATACTGCCAAACATCGCTAATTCATATAAGATTTCTAGCTCTTCTTTGGGGGGAATAATCACATCTTTAGAATTGAATTCATCAGATGAAAGTGGCGTTGGTTCCGCCTGAGAATACTGTTCATAAATCCATTCTAAACCTAAGTGCTGTTGTATACTGTTTAATAATTGTTGTTCGTCTACAGGTTTAGGAAGAAAGCCGTTACAACCTGCATTTTGACTGTGAGTTTGATCTAAATCTAAAACACTAGCAGAAACAGCAATAATAGGAGTATTTTGAATGTCAGGAATTGTACGAATCTCTTTAATAGCTTCAAATCCACTTTTAACCGGCATGACTAAATCCGTTAAAATTAAATCGGGCTTAATTGATTGAGCCAGTTCAACTTCTTGCTGACCATTCTCGGCAATGACAATTTTAAATCCTAATGGCTCTAACATATTTTGTAAGACCAAGCGATTTTCAAATTTATCATCGACCACTAAAATAGTACGGGGTTGACCTTTATATCCTACCACATATCCTACGGGTTCTGAGGGAGTTTCAATTAAGGTTTGAGTCACGGAAAAACTGACTTCAAAGCAAAATGTTGATCCTTGATGAATGCGGCTTTCAACTTGTAGTGTTCCACCCATTAATTCTACTAACTGCCGGGTAATGGCTAACCCCAATCCCGTGCCTTCTGCACGACGTTTTACCTCTCCTACTTGTTCAAAAGGTCGGAAAATTTTATCCAGTTGTTCGGGGCTAATACCCACACCTGTATCACTCACTTCAAACCGAATTTTTAGGGGTTGATTTAGAGAATTAACAGTCGATGGAACCAGTGGTTCTTGACACTTGACGTTCAATGTGACTAACCCTTGGTCGGTAAATTTAATCGCATTTCCCAGTAAATTCAGTAAAACCTGACGCAACCGCTTCTCGTCGGCTTTGATCCCTAAGGGTAAAAGGGGATCAATGTGAGAATTAAATAAAATCTCTTTTTCAACAGCACGCATTTTAACAATGCCAATAACGCTGTCAATAAAGTTAGGAAAATGAAGATCATGGGGACATAGCTCCATTTTTCTTGCTTCGATTTTAGATAAATCGAGAATATCATTAATCAGGGTTAAGAGATGATTTCCACTATTTTGAATAATCTCTAAACCATTGGCTATAGTCGGAGTCAGATTGCGATCGCGTTTCAAAATCTGAGCATAACCTAAAATGCCATTTAAGGGGGTGCGTAACTCATGGCTCATATTGGATAAAAACTCACTTTTAGCCAGATTAGCTATCTCTGCCGCTTCTTTGGCAGCTTTCATTTCTGCGGTTCGTTGTTCGACTCTCAGTTCTAATTCTTGATTGAACCGCTGTAATTCAATTTCAGCCTGTCGTCGAGAAATGGCTCCCCCAATTGTTCCGGCAATCGCTTGTAACGCTACAATTTCAGGCTCAAGCCAATCATGTTCCCAATGACAATTATCAAAGCCTGTAAATCCCCAAAACGTGTCTTTAATAAAAATGGGAACAACTAAAATAGATAAAATATCTTGCGGCTCAAGCAGTTCTCTTTCGGAGTCAGGAAAATCTTTAATGAATCCCACAATCGGGCTACCTTGTGCTAAAGTCTCGTACCAACGGGGCAGTACTTTCGGGTAAGAAATATTCTGCAATTCTGGATTATTAATTTCGGGTTTAATCCCTGTATTCACCCATTCCCAACGTTGACTCGATACGGGTTCTCCGGTTTCTGGACAGGGATGGTTTTCAAAGATATAAATTCGATCAACCCCTGTAGCGGGGCCTAATGCTTCGAGAGCCATCTGCACCGATTGATAGTAATCTGTAATGGTCAGTAAACGATTGGTTGCTTGAGCAATACCTTGTAATAAGCGATTGCTGGAAGTCGAGGAAAAGGGTTGTCGTTGAGGTAGGGGATTCATCAAAATATTAACGTTCTAATCAGGATATAACGATCTCAATTCATGAGCATTAACTAGATTAATAGGTTGCTCTCATCTAGATCTAGCACAGGTAATTTGAGGTAAAATTGTCCCGTATCACATCCGATGGTGGGATGGTCTCGGTCTCTAATCCCCCCGAGTTTTTTGAGTGGCTAATGAGATGAAATGTTCCAAGCAACCCGTCGCCGTTTAGCGATTTGGTATACTATTGTAACCGCCGTCTTACTCCTACTATTTGCTTGTAGTTCCTATTGGTATGTTCGCACCACATTGATTGAACGAATTGATGATACCCTCAAACACGTTGTAGAAGTGGTGGAACGATCGTTAGTGATTGAATCGATTTACCCTAACCCTCAGGGATCACAACCGCAATTTGGGGTGAATGTTGAAGCCAGTTTCGGCAATAATCTCCGCACCAATGCCGCCGATGATGATCATATTGATTTGGAGTGGTTTAGTCCAACGGGAGAGTTACTGTGGTCTACCCTCTCTGAACCGTTAGAAATACCGTTACATCCCAGTCCCACGGGGGAAACGGTGCGATTACTCTCTCATCAGTGGTCTTTACTCAACGATCAAGAACCCACTCCTGTGCTAATGCTCCCTCAAGAGATTTTACTGCGACAAGTAACCGACCGGGTGGAAGTGGGTCGTCAGGTATTGGGGTATTTACGGGTCAGTCATCCTTGGTTTGAGGTCACCAAACCCATTCGCCAACTGCTGTTAGATTTAATAATTGGAACCATTATCACATTAATCGCCATTAGTGCCATTGGTTGGTTTTTATCCGGTTTAGCCATTGAACCTGTTCAAGTCTCTTATCAACGGTTAAAACAGTTTACTGCCGATGCCTCCCATGAACTGCGAAACCCCATCGCCACCATTCAAACCAACGTTCAAGTAGCTTTAGCTGAACCCGATCTTCAACCGACCGAACAGCAACACCTCCAGGTGATTGAACGGTTAACGCGACGCTTGGGAAGTTTAGTCGAAGATTTACTGTTTCTCGCCCGACAAGATAGTGGTATTATTCAGGCAGATTGGACAGCCGTTCCTTTAGATGCTTTGTTGATGGAAGTCGTCGAAGAACAAATGGCGATCGCTACCGCTAAAGAGATTAATTTATCTCTGCAATTTCTTGACCCAGTTGAGTCTGAAGCCACTGAAGAGATGTTTACCCTCACGGCTGACTGGGATCAATTGGTGCGGTTATTGACGAATTTAGTCAGAAATGCCCTACAGTATACTCCCCTAAACGGTACTGTTGAAGTCAGATTACAACCCATTTCAAAAGGTCAGCAAATGATTTTACCAATGACCGCAGGGGAAATAACCGAAAAACCGGCAACTTATAAGTTTGATGGATTACAAATTACGATTCAAGACAGCGGTTGTGGCATTCCTGCCGAAGCCTTACCCCAAATCTTTGATCGTTTTTATCGGGTTGATCCGGCACGCAGTCACCGCAAAACCTCAGGATCGGGGCTAGGCTTGGCGATCGCCCAAGCTATTGTTACAAATCATCAGGGTCACATTTACATTAATAGTCAGCTTAACAAAGGAACAACCGTAACAGTTATTTTGCCTTATACTCAACCTGATTAATCCTAAGATGGTAATAGCAGTGTGCACTAGGATGTTGACAAATTCAGAAGACAAAGAATTTCTCCAACCTTTGTGTGACAGGGTTTTTCATGACCTGTTTCCTATTCCCCGTTCCCTCTCTTGCCAAGTTGCTCATGGGGGAAACCCCCAAGACCGCACTTGGCGCTGTTCCATCGCGCAGCGCTATAAGTTTTGTATAGGGGTAATTCAAACGGTGATTTCATAGCTAAGATTAGTTTTATTAACACTCAAAATTGAGATCCGGTTCGTTACATTCACCCCGATTAAAAAACGTTGAATACGGGAGAGTTAATTAACAGGACATGATCTCAACGGTTCTCAGGGTTTTCCTTTGATGAGTTCCCATACTCCGATTTGGTCTCTCAATGCCGAAGAAGTCTATGTTGCCCTTTCGACTTCTGCCCAAGGGTTAGCCGACAGTGAAGCGGCGGTGAAATTAAACCAGTACGGTGCGAACGAATTACCAGAACCGCCTCGTCGTTCATTACTGCTGCGTTTTCTGGATCAACTAACTCATTTTATGGCGCTGCTATTGTGGGTGGCGGGGATTTTAGCTTTCGTTTCCCACACACCAGAATTAGGTTGGGCGATCTGGGCTGTAATTTGGATTAATGCCCTGTTTAGCTTTTCTCAAGAATATCAAGCCGAAAAAGCCTTAACCGCCTTAAAACAAGTCTTACCCGCCCAGGCTAAAGTCTATCGTAGCGGCATTTTACAAACGATTCCAGCTCGTGAACTTGTGCCAGGGGATGTGATGCAATTAGAAGAAGGCGATCGCATCTCTGCCGATGCCCGTATTGTCGCCGCTGAAAGCTTTTATGTGGATGTTTCGGTTCTGACAGGAGAATCTTTACCCATTAACCGCCACGCCCGTCCTGTGCGTCCTCGTGCCGTTGTTCCCCTACGAAATGGTACACCCTTAACTCACCCTGGAGAAGATCCCCTACAAGAGCGAATTAGACCCGCAGAAATTGCGAATTTAGTGTTAGCAGGTTCTACCGTGGCTTCCGGTCGCGCCACAGCCGTGGTTTATGCCACAGGGTCAAGAACAGAGTTTGGTCATGTTGCTCATCTGACTACCACGGTTAAACGAGAACCCAGTACCTTAGAAGTTCAAATTGCCAAAATTGTTCGCTTTATTACTGGCTTGGCGATTACTATGGGGGCGCTGGTGTTTTTACTCACCTACTTCTTAGTGGGGATGGAGGCGAAAGAAAGCTTTTTGTTTGCCATTGGGATTATTGTTGCCTTTGTGCCGGAAGGACTGTTACCCACTGTCACCTTATCCTTAGCGATGGGGGTGCAACGGATGGCGAAGTGTAATGCCCTGGTGCGGCGACTGTCTGCGGTAGAAACCCTCAGTGCCATCACTGCCATTTGCACCGACAAAACTGGGACTTTAACCCAAAATGAGATGACAGTTCGTCGTTTGTGGCTGCCCACCTCAACCGCAGAGACGGAGATTGAAGTCACAGGAGTGGGTTATACTCCTACTGGAGAGGTTAAGATTCCTGCTGAGGATGCCGTCCAAGAACAGGTGAATTTGCTGTTAGCCGGGGCTGCATTGTGTTCTAATGCCCGTTTAATTCATCTCACCCACCCCAGTCGGTGGCAAGAAATTGGCGATCCCACCGAAGCGGCATTACTGGTGGCGGCAATGAAGGCGGGGTTACAACTGGAAAGCTTAAACCATCAATCCCCCCGACTGCGGGAGGTTCCTTTTGATTCTCGTCGCCGGATGATGAGTGTTGTGTTAGATTGGCATTCTCCCCTCGGATGGAATGATCATCCCTATCTGTGTTTTACCAAAGGCGCACCGCTAGAAGTATTGCGTCATTGTCATTGGATTTTACGCAACCACCAACCGCAACCACTCACCGCCGAGGATCGCGCTATAATGACTGCGGCGAACGATCGCTTAGCCCGTGAAGGGTTTCGGGTTTTAGCATTGGCAGTTAGAAGCGGTGGGCGAGAATTACTAGAAAAAACATCTGCCCAATTGGAACAAGATCTGACTTTAATTGGTTTAGTGGCGATGTTTGATCCGCCTCGGGAAGCCGTTTCTAGCGCGATGGCTCAATGTCATCAAGCGGGAATTAGCGTTACCATGATTACGGGAGATTATGGTTTAACCGCTGAGGCGATCGCGCGACAGATTGGTTTAGTCCAGGGCAAAGCCAGGGTGGTGAGTGGGGAAGAATTAGGACATTTATCGGAAGCGCAACTGCGGCAACTCATTCATCATCGTCAAAATCAATTGATTTTTGCCCGGGTGATGCCGGAACAAAAACTGCGAATTGTGCAAGCCTATCAAAGTTTAGGTCATGTTGTCGCCGTTACGGGGGATGGGGTCAATGATGCCCCCGCCTTGCAAGCGGCGAATATTGGTATTGCCATGGGTATGAGTGGTACCGATGTGGCGCGGGAAGCGGCTGATATTGTTTTACTGGATGATAACTTTGCCACCATTGTCAAAGCCATTGAACAGGGACGGGGGGTTTATCAGAATATTCGGAAGTTTATGACTTATATTTTAGCCTCTAATGTGGCTGAAATTGTACCCTTTTTAGCGATGGTCATCTTTAAAATTCCGCCCGCGTTAACTGTACTCCAAATTTTAGCCATTGATTTAGGAACGGATATGATTCCTGCCTTGGCATTGGGGGCGGAAAAACCGGAACAGGGAACCTTAAAATTACCACCGCGCCCTACATCTAAACCCCTACTGGATCGTACTTTATTAGCCCGTGCTTATGGGTTTCTCGGTTTAATTGAAGCAGTATTGGGGATGAGCGCCTTTTTAGTTGTATTGGGGAGTTATGGGATTAATTTTAGCGAATTACAAGCCGTCAGTCCAGCTATTTTATCTCATGCCGCCGATCCTTCTACACGCGCGATTTATCAACAGGCAACCACCGCAACATTAGCCACAATTGTCGCTTGTCAAGATGGTAATGTTTTTGCTTGCCGTTCTGAACAAACTTCCATTTTTCAGTTAGGATTTTTTAGTAATCGTTTAATTCTGTGGGGAATTTTAACCGAGTGGATCTTAATTCTTTGTATTATATTTCTGCGACCGTTAGAAAATCTATTTGCCACCGCCCCTCTGGAGATTTGGCAGTGGCTGTTATTATTAATTTGTCCACCAATTTTATTAGGGGCTGAAGAATGCCGCAAGCGGATTTTTCGGAGGCGACAATCTCAGTTTTAGGTTGACGTTTTTCCTGAAAAATTTAATGAGTTTAAACCGTAATTCCTTGACAAACTGGACAATTACAAGATAATAACCCCTCCAAGTGATTTTGAGCCAAAATGGTGTTAGTCAAGTGTGGGGTTGTCCAAGCTGAACTTAAGCTGCCAGAAACTTGATTTAAACTTACTGTAGAAGTAGGTTGAGGCACTTGCCAGAATTGGCGAATGGCAATAGGAGAAGTTGAGGGAAACACCTGTGCAATTAAGCGATCGATATGATGTCCAGAGAATACCATAGAAGCGATCGCGACCAGTAAAGCCATCATGACGACTCCAGAAAACATCACCGCGCGACGAAGTTGAAACAGCATCATAAATGAATGGGTTAACCTAAAAATTTCTTTTGATCTCTGCTGGCAATTCTCATCAAATTAGTTTGGAAGCCCATCGCCAAGCTAGAGTGAGTGGACTGAATTGGTCTCAATATAACATAAAAACCATATAATGTTTATGAATCATGCAGAACCACTGTTTTTGAGTTCTCGGAATTCAACGCGGATGTCGTTAAAACCGACTCTACCATCTGAGTCAATTGCTGAGTCTCAAACGGTTTTGTTAAATACTGAGTTGCCCCCGCCAGTTGTCCCAGAACATAATCAAAGGTGCTATTAAGTGCTGTCACCATGATAATGGGTAAATGATGAAACTGAGGAAGATTGCGAATGGTACGACAGAGTTCAAAACCATCAATACCGGGCATAGAAATATCTAACAGCAACAGGGAAATTGGTTCTTGATAAATCATTGACAGGGCATCCATGCTATTGTCTACTGCTAAGACCCGATAATCTGGCTCTAATATTTCTGTTAAAAGTTGCTGCATGACCAAACTATCATCAACAATAAGAATAGTCTGTACCCGCTTGCCATCTGTTACCATAGCAAAGGCTTCCTTGTAATTCTCATAAGATTTTTCTTCTGTTTCAGTATATCCCAACTCCAGTCTTGAGTAATTTGAGTTAGATCACGACTTCAATCCAATCTTTTCTTCTGCCTTAAATACTGATTTTCCGTACAATCACTGCCTGAATCCCTATCCTAATCTAGTGTTTAACTCTAGATTTAACAGTAATAAAAAATCAATCAAGCATCAGTAGAATTACGCAAGCTCTAGTGAGTCAATTTGAATCGTAAACAAAGGGGCGAGGCAAAGCAGCTTTGCTGGAAAAACTTTTCAATCTCAACTCTAAACAGGAAGTGTGCGGTCGCTCGTAATTCTAAAAAGGGAGTTAAAGCATCTAGACGATACAAAAAAACGGCTAGAGCAGCGGGCAAGATTCAAAGTAAAGTTGCTAGACAAAGACAAAATTGGCATCATCAAGTAGCAGTAGAGATAG
>Ga0209594_1000058_pt1 | contig 88150 bp, 77 predicted proteins | sample AshMeaCrysSpring_FD_184126 | JGI IMG/M metagenome (GOLD analysis project Ga0209594, IMG submission 184126) | Groundwater microbial communities from Big Spring, Nevada to study Microbial Dark Matter (Phase II) - Ash Meadows Crystal Spring... | ecosystem: Environmental > Aquatic > Deep subsurface...
CCGCCCCGAGAAGGAGCCGCCGTGCACTCCAGCGTCCAGCTCATCACCTACGCCGACCGGCTCGGTGGCAACCTGGCCGGGCTGACCTCACTGCTGCGCGGGCCGCTGAACGGCCTGTTCGGCGGCGTGCACGTGCTGCCGTTCTTCACCCCGTACGACGGTGCCGACGCCGGCTTCGACCCCGACGACCACACCACCGTCGACCCGCGGCTGGGCACCTGGGCCGACGTGCACCACCTGTCGACCGACCTGGACCTGATGGTCGACGTGATCGTCAACCACGTCTCCTCGCGCTCGCCGCAGTTCACCGACTGGCTCGCACACGGCGACGGCTCCGCCTACGACGGCATGGTGCTCACCCTCGGCGGCGTCTTCCCGGACGGCGCCACCGAGGCCGACCTGCTGAAGATCTACCGCCCCCGCCCCGGCCTGCCGTTCACGCCGTACCTGCGCGCGGACGGCTCGCGCCGGCTGGTCTGGACGACCTTCACCCCCCAGCAGGTCGACATCGACGTCCGTGCCCCGCAGAGCCGCGCCTACCTGCTGTCGGTCCTGGACGCGCTGAGCGCGGCAGGTGCGGCTGCCGTGCGGCTGGACGCCGTCGGCTACGCGGTCAAGACACCCGGCACCACCTCGTTCATGACCGAGCAGACCTTCGCGTTCATCGACGAGATCACCGGCTGGTGCCACGAGCGCGGTCTGGAGGTGCTCGTGGAGGTGCACTCCCACTACGAGCGCCAGGTCGAGATCGCCCGCCGGGTCGACCTGGTCTACGACTTCGCCCTGCCGCCGCTCGTGCTGCACGGCCTGATCACCGGGGACGCCGAGCCGCTGCGGGCCTGGCTGCGCGTCCGGCCGGCCAACGCGGTCACCGTGCTCGACACCCATGACGGCATCGGGGTCATCGACGTCGGCGCCGACGCCACCGACCGCACCAAGCAGGGGCTGCTCACCCCCGAGCAGATCGACGCCCTGGTCGAGGCCATCCACGACAACGCCGGCGGGACGAGCCGGCTGGCGACCGGCGCCGCCGCGTCCAACCTCGACCTGTACCAGGTGAACTGCACCTACTACGACGCCCTCGGGGGCGACGACGACGCCTACCTGCTGGCGCGGGCGCTACAGCTGTTCACCCCCGGGATCCCTCAGGTGTACTACGTGGGACTGCTCGCCGGCTCCAACGACATGGACCTGCTCGCCCGCACCGGCGTCGGCCGCGACGTCAACCGGCACCACTACACCGCTGCGCAGGTGCAGCAGGCCCTGGCATGGCCCGTGGTGGCGGCGCTGTGCCGGCTCATCCGGTTCCGCAACGCCCACCCGGCCTTCAGCGGCGAGGTGAGCCTCGGCGGCGACGGCTCGCAGCTGGTGCTGCTGTGGCGGCACGGCTCGGAGTCGGCCCGGCTGGACGCCGACCTGGCAGCGCGCACCGCCACCCTCACCTGGACCGAGGACGGCGCCCTGCACAGCGTCCCCACGCTGTGGGAGTGCCCCCCGTGACACCGACGCCGCGACCTGCGGCGCGGGCCGCCGCGGTGGGTCTGGCGGCTCTGGCCGCCTGCGGTGCCCTCGCCGGCTGCTCGCCGTTTTCCCCGACCGAACCGAGCACCCCCACCGCGACGGTGGCGGCGGGCGCGCCGCCGGGCGTGGCCGCACCGCTGGCTCTGCCGTCGACCGCCCCCGGGTCCGCACCACTGGTGGTCCTGGTCCCCGGCGGCGGCTGGCGGTCGGCCGACCCGTCGGGACTGACCGGGCTGGCCGACGCGGTGGCCGCCGAGGGGGCCACCGCCGCCCTGGTCAGCTACCGCACCGCCGCCGACGGCGCGTACTTCCCGGTGCCTGCCAGCGACATCGCCTGCGGCGTCGCCCAGGCGGCAGCAGAGGCCACCGACGCGGGCTACCCGCCGAGCGAGATGGTCGTGCTGGGCCACTCCGCGGGCGCACAGCTGGCCGCCGTCGTCGCCCTCGACCCCGAGGTGGCGTCCTCGTCGGACTGCCCGTACCCCCCGGTCGCTCCCGACCGGCTGGTGGGGCTGGCCGGCCCGTACGACGTCGTCCTGGCCGCCGACGTGGCGGTCGACCTCTTCGGCCCGGACCGGCCCGACCCGTCGACCTGGGCGGAGGGTAACCCGCTGCTGCTGGCTGACCGTCTCGCCGACCTGCCTGTGCTGCTGCTGCACGGGTCCGCCGACAGCACCGTGCCGACGGAGCTCACCACCGCCTTCGCGCAGGCCTTGACAGCCGGTGGCCACGACGTCACGGTGCGGGTGGTCGAGGGCGCCGACCATCAGACCATCTACTCCGCGGCGGTGGCCGGCCCGGTGGTCACCGACTGGCTCGGGCTCGCGCCGTAACCCCCCGCCGCTGCAGCCGGTGCGCGCCGTTGCCACGCACCGGCAGCGCGGCAGGGCATGCTCCCGCCATGCCTCTCGGACTGAGCGCGCGGGTGCTGCCCGACTCCCAGCGTCGCACCATCGCCGACCTCACCGACGACCTCGACCTGACCGCCGGCGACGACCGGTCCAAGCGGTCCGCCTTCTGGACGATGCTGACCCTGTCGGCGCTGATCGCAACCGCCGGGGTGCTGACCGACTCCACCGCGACGGTGATCGGCGCCATGATCATCGCGCCGCTGTCGACGCCGATCATGGGCATCGCCCTGGGGCTGGCCACCCGCGAGCCCGGCGCGGCCGGCCGGTCGGCCCGGTTCGTGCTCACCGGGGCGCTGCTGGTCGTCGCCATCGGCGCGCTGTTCGGGTGGGGCCTCCCCGGCTCGTTCGACCTGCTCGGCAACAGCCAGATCACCGGGCGGACCTCCCCCGGGCTGCTCGACCTGCTGGCCGCCGTAGCCACCGGCTTCGCTGGCGCCATCGCCTTGGCGCGCCGCGACGTCAGCGCGGTGCTACCGGGAGTCGCCATCGCGATCTCGCTGGTCCCCCCGCTGGCGGTGGTCGGGGTGTGCCTGGGGGACGGAGCCCCTGGGCTGGCCTTCGGCGCCCTCGTGCTGTTCCTGTCCAACCTGGTGGCGCTCGTGCTGGCCGGCACGCTGGTGTTCACCGTGCTGGTGTTCCGGGAGGCCAGCGGCGCCGTGGGACCGAGCAGCGCGCGCCGCAAGACCTTCCTGAGCCTGGCCATCCTCACCGTCGTCGTGGCCGTCCCGCTCGTCGGCAACACCCTGGGCACGCTTTACCTGGCCCTGCTCACGGGCCAGGTAGAGGCGGTGGCGGACGCGTGGATCGGGCAGACCCCGGACGCGTCGGTGCAGGAGGTCACGTTCAGCGGGTCGGACCTCGTCGTGCAGGTGCAGACACCCGGTGACCTGCCACCGGTCAGCGCGTTGGTGCGCGACCTGCAGGGCGTCGTCCCGAGCGGGGTCGAGGTCACGGTCACGACCACGCTGGGGCAGCAGATCGACGCGGGCCCGATCGGCAGCGGCTGACTTCGGGATTCGACCTACGCCGCCTGTCCGGCGCAACCACGATGGGACCCATGGCTGGCGCGCACCGGCTGCCGGAGCCGAGCGGACCCTGGACCGCGCAGGCGGCGGCCGCGTTCCTGGTCGCAGCCGTCATCCCGGTGCGGCTGGCCACGATCGGGCGCGAAGGTCCGCTGGTGCAGTCGATGTGGTTCGTGCCGGACGGCTCCGCGCTGTGGTGCGCCACCCAGCGCGACGCACTGGTGGTGTCGCGCCTGCTCACCGACCCCCGCTGCGGTTTCGAAGTAGCCGGCGACGACCCGCCGTACCGCGGCGTGCGCGGGACGGGCACGGCGCAGGTGCACCCCGACCAGGGGGAGCGCGTGCTGCGGCTGCTGCTGGACCGGTACCAGGGTGGCACGTCCTCCGCGCTGGCCCGCTGGCTGCTCGCACGCGCTGCGACCGAGGTTGCGCTGCGAGTCGTCCCGACCACGCTCGCCTCGTGGGACTTCACCGCGCGCATGTCGGACCCACCGCCAGAGCCGCCGTCGTGACGCGGGCCCGGGCAGCCGCGCCGGCGACCCGCCTCGGCTCCTCCGACTGCGAACACCTGCGCGACGGGGTGCTCGCCCAACCGGTGAACGCGCTCAGCAGTGCCGCCTTCGTGCTCGCCGGAGGGGTCGTGGCCGCATGGGCGTCAGCGCGCCCCGACCTGCGGCACGACCTGGCCGCTGGGCTCTCCGTCGGGCTCGTCGCCGCGGGCCTCGGCAGCATCGACTACCACGGCCCGCAGTCGCGGGTCGCGGCCTGGGGGCACGACTGGGGCATCGCCATCCCCGTCGTCGTGGCCCTGCACGCCGATGCCGCCACCCTGACCCCCACGCTGGACCCTCGCGTCGGATGGGCGGCAGCAGCGGTCGCGCTCGCGGGCGCCGGCGCCGTGCTGGCGGCCCGGCCCGCCACCGGCCCGGCGATCGCCGCGGTGGCGGCCACGGCCCTGGCCGCCACTGAGTTCGCCGTGTGGCGCACCGGCCGTCGGAGGGCCACCACGGGCGGCCGCCGCCTGCTCGCGCTGGCGGCCGGCTGCACGGTCGTCGGCGTGAGTGCGCACGCGCTCACGAGGACGGGGCGGCCGGGGTGTCGCCCCGAGTCAGTGCTGCAGGGGCACGCGTTCTGGCACGTGTCCTCGGCGGTGGCCGCGGTGTGCTGGACCATCGCCGCGCTGCCGGCCGTCCAGGAGGGGCGGGCGTGATGGCATCCGGCTGGGACGCAGCTCGCGCCCGCTACGCCGAGCCCCTCAGCCGAGTGGACCGCGCCGTGGACTGGACCGCCGACCGCCTGGCGGTGCTGCTCTACCGCGCCGTCGAGGTGCGCGGCCAGGTGCCACCGCCGGTAGGCCCCGAGCTCGTGCTGGTCAACCACGGCGGCGGGTTCTCCGACCCGGTGGTGCTGATCGCCGCCTGGCCCCGGCTGCCTCGGTTCGTCGCACGCGATGTGATCTGGCAGGTGCCGGTGGCACGGCGGCTGATGGAGGCGATCCGCGCCGTCCCGGTGCACCGACGCCAGGACGGCGGGCCCGGCGACAACACGGGGGCGTTCGAAGACGTGGCGGCGGCCCTGGCCGCCGGTCAGAGCGTGGCGATCTTCCCCGAGGGGGACAGCGTCGACGAGCCCGGCCTGCAGCGGCTGCGCACGGGGGCTGCCCGAATGGCTCTGGCCGGCCTGGCCGCCGGGGCGGGTGACCTGCGCGCGGTTCCCGTCGGCCTGCACTACCGGGACAAGGCGGGTCTGCGTAGCGCCGTGCTCGTCCACGTCGGCGAACCGGTGGCCGTCGCCGACCTCGTGTGCGAGCTGGCCCCGGACGCTTGCGACGACCACGCCCTCGTCCGTGCACTCACCCAGCGGTTCGAGGACGCCATGCGCCCGGTGGTGCCGGGTTACCGCAGCTGGGACCAGGCCCGTGACCTGCAGGACGCCGCAGCGGTCGCCCTGCGGGAGGTCGGGAGCAGCCCGGTGGAGAGTCCCGCCTATCGCGAGGTGGTGGCCCTCGCCGAGCAGCTGGCCAGCGCCCCCGACCGGGCCATCGACGAGGTGCTCGCCGCCGTCCAGGCCTACCGGGGCCAGCTGGCCCGGATCGGTCTCACCGACGCCGAGGTGGGTGCCGGGGCGAGCCTGGTCCCCCAGCTGCGGCGCCGCGTCCGCGGGCTCGCCGTCGCTCTCCCGGTCGCGGCCCTCGGGCTGCCCGCCAACCTGGGCCCCTTTCTGGTCACCGCCGCCGCCGGACGTGTCCCGATGGCGCCGGCGACCATGGCGACCGTCAAGCCCCTCGCTGCGACGCTCGCGTTCCCCGCCGGCTGGGGATGGTGGGCGTGGCGGGCCAGGGACGCCGGGCTCGTGCCGGTGCTGGCCCGGCTGGTACTGGGCCCGGTGGCTCTCGCCGCCGGCTTCGTCGTCGCCGACAGGGCCGAGGTGACGGCCCGCGTCGTGCTCGCCTGGGCCCGCCGGGATGCTCCACCCGCGGAGGTGCTGGCCGGGGCACGCCGACAGGTCGTCCTCGCCGTCGAGCAGGCTGCCGCGTCGCTGAGCAGGCGACCAGAGGGACGAGATCGAGGGTACCGGCGGACGTAGTGGGAGATGAACGATGTGATCAGGGCGGCGATCGGCAGCGCCACCAGAGCACGCACGCCCACCACGAGCTGCCTGCGCCGGCCAGACACAGCACGGTGGCGGCGTTGTCCTCCAACCACGACCCCACCGAACCTCCAGGTCGGTACTGGCCGACGTCACCGCCGCCGGCAGCACGCTCACCGGAGCCCCCGGCTCGCTGTCACCCCGCTCGTCACTCCGCCGGTCACACAGGTGCAGGCCCCAGGGCCTGGTGGCAGGCTCGGGTACCCACCCTGCGTCCCGAAGGAGTCCCACCATGGCCGCGCATGTGGACCTGCATGACGCCACCGCCGGCTTCCTCACCCCGAGGTCCTCGCGTGCCGACAGGTACGCACGAGGGGAGGCGCGGCGCGCCGACGTCCCGCTCGAGGCGCACGCCGAGCTGACCACCGGCGAGCGGGACGCGCCGGCGCTGCTGCGTGCCCAGGAGGGCAACCGTGAGCCCGCCCTGGTTCCGCTGCGCTACGAGCGGATGTCCGCCTCGCCGTTCGCCTTCCTCCGCGGGGCAGCCGCCGTGATGGCCGACGACCTGAGCCGCTGCGCGTCGACCGGCATCTCGGTACAGCTGTGCGGGGACGCACACGTGGCCAACTTCGGCATGTTCGCCGCTCCCGACCGCCGCCTGGTGTTCGACCTCAACGACTTCGACGAGACCTACCCCGGCCCCTTCGAGTGGGACGTCAAGCGCCTGGCGGCCAGCATCGTGGTGGCCGCGCAACACGTCGGCGTCAAGCCGAAGAAGCAGCAGCGGGCCGTGACGGCGACGGTCGGCTCGTACCGACGCACGATGGCCCGCCTGGCCGCCGCCCGCACGCTCGACGTCTGGTACGCCCGGGTCGACTTCGACGCCCTCGTGCAGGCACTTCGGGGCACCAGCCTGGCCCCGGACGCCGCACGGGCGGGCAGGGCCTCCTCCCGCAACACCGGTGACGTGGCCGTCGGCAAGCTCACCGAGACCGTCGACGGCCGGCGCCGGTTCCGCAGCAAGCCGCCGCTTCTGGTCCCGGTGAACGAGCAGGTGGCACCGGGGGTGGTCGCCGGTGCCGCGCAGACGTTCCAGCGCTACCTGGCCACGCTGCCCGCGGACCGCGTGGTGCTGCTGCTGCGCTACTCGTTCCTGGATCTGGCCCAGAAGGTGGTCGGCGTGGGCAGCGTCGGGACCCGGGCGCTGGTGCTGCTGATGCAGTCCGGCGACGGCGAGGCGCTGATGCTGCAGCTCAAGCAGGCCAACGAGTCGGTGCTCGCGCCCTACCTGAAGGCGCAGCACGACCCTGAGCGCCCGGTGCACGAGGGCCGCCGAGTCGTCGACGGCCAGCGGCTCATGCAGGCCACCGGCGACCCTTTCCTGGGCTGGACGAGAGGCGGCGACCTGGCCCCGTTCGACTTCTACGTGCGCCAGCTGCGCGACATGAAGGGCTCCTTCGACCTGGACACCCTCTCCGGGGACGATCTGGCGCTGTACGGCGAGCTCTGCGGCGCGGTCCTCGCCCGCGCCCACGCCCGAGCCGGCGACGCCCCTACGATCATCGGCTACCTCGGCGACTCGGACGAGTTCGACCACTCCGTCGCGCAGTTCGCCGCCGCCTACGCCGAGGTCACCCTGGCCGACCACGCCGCACTGATTCGACTCCGTGCCGACGGGGCCGTCCCCTCCACGCCGGCATGAGCGGCGACGTGCAGGCACCCCCCGCTGCGCCACCCCACGAGTCGCACCGTCGGGTGCTTGCGCGCGAGTTCTTGGCCGCGGCGCTCTACATGGCGCTGGTGCTGCTGGCTGCTCTCGTCGCCTTCCCCGTGCAGCGGCTGCCGGACGACCACGTGGTGGTGGCCACGCTCGTCGGGACCGCGCTGGGCCTGATCCTGGCCCACTGGCTCGCGTTCCGGCTCGCCGCCCACCTCACCGACGAGGGCGGGGTGTGGTCGGGGTCGGCACCGCAGGAGGCCGGAGCGCAGGTCGCCGGCGGTGTCGGGGTCGCGCTGCTGGCGTCGGTGCCGTTCCTCGTCCTCGACGGCGCGGAGGCGCTGCGGGTTTCGCTGCTGCTGCTGGCGGCGATGCCCGCCCTGACCGGCCTGGCGATCGCCCGGCTCCGCGGTCGGTCCTGGGTATCCAGCGGCATCGCCGCAGCCATCGTCGTCGGCCTCGCCGTCACGATCGTCGAGATCAAAGCGGCCGTCGGCCACTGAGTCGCCCCTGACGTAGAGAGAGGCATCATGACCGTCCCCTCCCCCGCCGCCACCCGTGACGATGCTGCCAGTGCTGCCGCGTGGCACCGGCTGCCGTCGGCCGAGGTCCTCACGGCGCTGCGCAGCGCCCCCGACGGGCTAGCGCCGCCGGAGGCGGCCCGCCGCCTGGCTCAGGTGGGGCCCAACGCCCTGGCCGACCAGCCGCGCGCCTCACGCTGGCAGATCGCCCTCGGGCAGCTGCGCGACCCGATGAACGTCATGCTGCTGGCCGTCATGGCGGTGAGCCTGGTCATCGGGCAGGCGTCCACCGCCCTGGTCGTCGGCGCCCTCGTGCTGCTCAACGTCGTGATGGGGACCAACCAGGAGCTCAAGGCGCAGGCCAGCGTCGATGCCCTCGCCGACCTGCAGGTACCGGAGGCCCGGGTGATGCGGGGCGGCACCCTGCGGCAGATCCCAGCGGCCGACCTCGTGCCCGGGGACGTGGTTGCGGTGGAGGCCGGCGACATCGTGCCGGCGGACGGACGCCTGCTCACCTCGGCCACCCTGGAGGCACAGGAGGCGGCTCTGACCGGGGAGAGCGCGCCGGTGGGCAAGGACCCGGCGCCGGTCCCGGGGGTCGACGTCGCCCTCGGGGACCGCAGCAGCATGCTGTTCCAGAACACCTCGGTCACTCGTGGCACCGGCACGATGGTCGTGACCGCCACCGGCATGGCGACCGAGGTCGGCCGCATCGCGGGGATGGTCAGCGCGGTGACCCGGACCCGCTCACCGCTGCAGCGCCAGCTCGACGACCTCACCGGCAAGCTCGGCCTCATCGCGTGGGGCACGCTCGCGGTGATCCTGGTCGTCGGGCTGGTGCGCGGCCTGTCGTTCTCCGAGCTCATGCTGCTGGGCATCGCGATGGCGGTGTCGGCCATCCCCACCGGCCTGCCGACCTTCGTCCAGTCCATGCTGGCGACCGGCGCCCAACAGCTGGCCAAGGCGAAGGCGATCGTGCGCAACCTGGCCGACGTGGAGACCCTGGGGTCGACCAGCCACATCAACACCGACAAGACCGGCACGCTCACCCTGAACCAGATGACCGTCCGAGCCGTCTACCTGCAGCAGTCGTGGTTCGAGGTGGACGGCGAGGGCTACTCGTGGGCCGGGCAGGTCCGCGGCGTCGCCGGCGCGCCGTCGGCTGACTTCCTGCCCGCGGCGTACGTGTCGGCGCTGGCCAACGACGCGACCGTCAGCCGCACCGGCGAGGTCGTCGGTGACCCCACCGAGGCCGCCCTCGTCGTGCTGGCCGAGAAGCTCGGCATCTCCGTCGAGCAGACGCGTCGCGCCTACCCCCGAGTCGCCACCGTGCCCTTCGACTCGGCGTACAAGTTCATGGCCACCGTGCACGAGGTCCCCGTCGGCGGCACCCCCACGCTGGCCGTGCTGGTCAAGGGCGGCCCCGACGTGGTACTGGCCCGCTGCTCGCATGCCGCCGGGCCGGACGGAACGCCAATTCCGGTCGAGCAGGCCCGTGCGGCCCTGGACCAGGCGAACGCCCGGCTGGGCTCGTCCGGCCTGCGCGTGCTCGCCCTGGCCTACCGGACGTTGCCCACCAGCCGGCGCGAGGAGGTCCAGACCGACCCGATGGCCGCGGTCAGCGACCTGGTGCTCATCGGCCTGGTCGGCATCATCGACCCCCTCCGTCCCGAGGCGATCGAGGCGGTGCGGGTCGCCCGTGCCGCCGGCATCGACGTGCGCATGATCACCGGCGACCACCTCGTCACAGCCCAGGCGATCGGCGCCGAGCTCGGCCTCGGCGAGGGTGGCATGACCGGCACCGAGTTCGCCACCACCGACGACGCCGCACTCGCCGCGCGCATCCCGCACATGCACGTCTTCGGTCGGGTCTCACCGCAGGACAAGCTGCGCCTAGTCCAGCTGATGCAGGCCCACGGCGACGTGGTCGCGATGACCGGGGACGCCGTCAATGACGCCGCCGCGCTCAAGCAGGCCGACATCGGGGTGGCCATGGGCAGCGGCAGCGAGGTCTCCAAGCAGGCCGCCAAGATGGTCCTCACCGACGACAACTTCGCCACCCTCGTCCGGGCGGTCGAGCTCGGCCGCGGCATCTACGCGCGCATCACCGCCTACATCGGCTACCAGCTCTCCCAGCTGTTCGGGCTGGTGAGCATGTTCCTGCTCGCCACCGCGTTCGCCGTCAACGAGGGGGTGGCCCTGCTGCCGCTGCAGGTGCTCTTCCTCAACTTCACCCTCGCGGTCATCCCGGTCATCATCATCACGCTGGACGAGCTCGACCCCGGGCTCATGCAGGCCCCACCGCGGGACCCGGGGGCCCGTATCTTCAACCGCACCACCGGTGTGCGCTGGGGTCTGCTGGGGCTGCTCCTGGGCGTGCTGTCGCTCGCCCCGGTCGCGTTCGGGCCCGACGAGCCCGCGGTCGACCAGGCCACCGTCTCGGTGACGATGGGCTTCGTGGTCATGGGCCTGGCCACGGCGTTCGCTGGATTCGTCATGCGGCGCTCGACCGCCTCCGCGTTCTCCGGGCCCCTGGTGAAGCCCGCGCTGCTCACCCTGCTCGGCGTCGTGCTGGTCCTCATCGCGACCGAGGGCGGCTTCCTTCAACGGTGGCTGCTCACGACCTCGCTGAGCTCCGCCCAGTGGCTGGCCTGCCTGGGCTTGGCCCTGGTCTTCCCCGGCGCGGTCGAGATCGAGAAGGCGTGGCGGCGCCGCGTCAGGACCGCGCGCTGAGCACCCCGGCCGCATGAGCCGGCGCGGCGGCCGGGTGGCCCAGGTCCAGGAGCGCCTCGACGCACCCGACCGGTACGTACGAGCAGGGCCGCACGCAGGCCCGGGAAGGGCACCCGACGCATCGGCTCGCGGACGCCGGCGCGCGTCGCGACGGCGAGCAGCCCGCCGATGCCCCCTCTGGCGTGCCGAGCAGCCGACGCACGAGCCCCGGGCGCGGCACGTGCACCCTCGGGAGCCGCAGCGGCACCAGCCGGTGCCGCACCACGGAGGTGGCGCCAGCGCTGAGGGCCGTCACTCAGCCGACGATGCCGATCGGGTGCGCATCGACCCCGGCCCGACGCTGTGCCTCGCCACCGCCGCCAGGAACCGCGGTGCCGGTGCGGCCCGCTCGCGACGCCCGGGGGTGACGGCGACGCGCCGGGCCGGCCAGGATGAGGGCCGTGGACACCGCTGTCGTGATCGAGGACGTCCTCGCCGAGCTGGCCGTGCCGGCGGACGGGACCCTGAGCCGGGTGCTCTTCCGCAGCGAGGCCGTCCGCCTGGTCGGGTTCGCCTTCGCGCAGGGTCAAGAGCTCACCGAGCACTCCTCGGCGCTCGAGGTGGTGATCCAGGTGGTGCGGGGCAGGCTGTCGCTCACCCTCGGCGACGCCGACCCGGTGCAGGTCGGACCGGCCGGCTGGGTGCACCTGCCGCCCCGGCTGGCGCACTCGGTCCACGCCCTGGAGCCGACGGTCATGCTGCTGACCATGCTGGGTGGGGCGGGCGGGACTCGAACCCGCGACCAAGGGATTATGAGTCCCCAGCTCTGACCGGCTGAGCTACCGCCCCCGCGGGAAGCGAGGCTACCGCCGGTCCGGCGCACACCCGAGGAGGCAGCGGTGGTCGTTCCTGTGCTGCAGCACGTCGCCGTGGAGGGGCCGGGCCGCATCGCCGCGGCGCTGGCCCGGGCGGGACGGGTGGCCCGACCGGTGCGGCTCGACCGGGGCGAGCCGGTCCCGGTCGGCCCGCAGGGCCTGGACGGCCTGGTCGTGCTGGGCGGCCCGATGGGCGTTGCCGACACCGCCGCCCATCCGCACCTGCGGGCGGAGATGGACCTGCTGGCCGACTGCGTCGAGGCCGGTGTGCCCGTGCTGGGCGTGTGCCTGGGCAGCCAGCTCCTGGCGGCGGCGCTCGGCGCCGGGGTGCGTCCGTCCGGCTCGCTGGAGCTCGGCTGGCTGCCCGTCCAGCACCTGCCGGCGGCAGCAGGGGACCCACTGCTCGGGCCGTTGCCCGACCCGTTCACGGCCCTGCACTGGCACGGCGACACCCTCGACCTGCCCATCGGCGCGACGCCGCTGGCCCGCAGCGAGCGCACCGAGCTGCAGGCGTTTCGCGCCGGTGACACCGCCTACGGGCTGTTGTTCCACCTCGAGGCCGAGCCGGGGCAGGTGGCGGCGATGGCGCGGGCGTTCCCCGCCGACGTGGCCGCCGCCGGGCTCGAGGCGAGCGACCTGGTGCCCGGACCGCCCGAGGTGGCCACCCTCGCCGACGCCCTGCTCGACCGGTGGGTGGCGCTGCTCTGAGCGCCGGTCAGCAGGTCCGGCTCAGGACTGCTGGCCCATCGACCACATCGCCCACAGCGTGGTGCGCACCCGGCGCGGCTGCTGCAGCGCGGTCACGACCGCGTGGGCCACGTCCTGCGGCCTCAGGTACGCGGCCAGCGACGGGTCGCCCTCGGTGCGACCGGCGCCGAGGGCGAACTCGGTCTCGACCCCGGCCGGACAGACCGCGGTCACCCGGATGCCCTTCTCGCGCAGCTCGCGGTCCAGCGCCCCGGCCAGGCCCACCTGGGCGAACTTGGTACCGGCGTAGACGGCTTCGTCCCCGCCGCCGCGCAGGCCCGCCACCGAGGCGACGATGACGACGTCACCGCCCCCGGTGGTCGACAGCATCACCGGTACCGCGGCGCGCACCGACCAGACGGTGCCGGTGTAGTTGGTGTCGACCATGCGAGCGATCTCGTCGTCGGGGTAGTCGAGGATCGAGCCGTACATGCCGATGCCGGCATTGGGCACGACGCTGTCGAGCCGGCCCCAGGCGTGCACCGCCGCCTGCACCAGCCGGGCGTTGTCCTGCGGCAGGCGCACGTCGCACTCGACACCCACCGCACGGTCGGGGCCGAGCTCGGCCACCAGCCCGTCCAGCCGTTCCTGGCGGCGCCCCCCGAGCGCCACGTTGGCGCCGGCCTCGACGAGCAGCCGCGCCGTGGCGGCACCGATCCCGGCGGTCGCCCCGGTGATGGCGACGACGGTGCCGGTGAGATCTCGGGTCTCGGCAGGCATGTGGCTCCTCCTCGTGCTCGGTGGGTGGTTCGATCGTCGCATGACCCCGCCGCTGCGTGTGGCCCTGCTCGGGTACGGGCTGGCCGGACGCGTCTTCCACGCCCCGCTCGTGCAGGCCGAGCCGTCGCTGCGGCTGGTCACGGTCGTCACCTCCGACCCGACCCGGGCGGCTCAGGCTCGCCGGGACGTCCCCGGCGTCACCGTGCTCCCCACCGCCGACGAGGTGTGGGCGCGCCCCGGCGAGCACGACCTCGCGGTGGTCGCGACCGCCAACGTCGCCCACCAGCAGCAGGTCGAGGCCGCGTTGGCGGCCAGGCTGCCGGTGGTGGTCGACAAGCCGCTCGCGGCCGACGCCGCCACCGCGGCCCGCCTGGTCGACCTGGCGTCCACCGTCGACGTGCCCCTGCACGTCTTCCAGAACCGACGCTGGGACTCCGACCTGCTCACCGTGCGCGCGCTGATGGCCGCCGGACGGCTCGGCGAGGTGCTGCGGCTGGAGTCCCGGTTCGAGCGCTGGCGACCCGAGCGTGAGTCGGGCTGGCGCACCAGCCCCGACCCGGCACAACACGGTGGCCTGCTGCTCGACCTGGGCAGCCACTTGGCCGACCAGGCCCTGCTGCTGCTCGGGCCTGCAGTGTCGGTGTACGCGGAGGCCCGCAGCGTCCGCGACCCCGAGGCACCCGAGGACGACGTGTTCGTCGCGATCACACACGCCGGCGGGGCGGTCAGCCATCTGTGGGCGGGAGCACTGGTCGCCGCCCCGGGGCCACGCGTGCGCGTGCTCGGCACCCGTGGCGCGTTCGTGCTGGCGCACCCGGACGGCCAGGAGGCGGCGCTGGCCGCCGGCGAGCGGCCGGGACCCGGCTGGGGCGAGGAGCCACCCGCGCACTGGGGCCGGCTGCTGCCCGCCGACGAGCCGGTCCCGTCGGTGCCCGGAGCCTGGCCCGCGTACTACGCCCAGGTCGCCGCCGCGCTGCGCGGCGAGGGCCCGCCACCGGTCGAGCCCGCCGACGTGGTGGCCGCCCTGCGGGTGCTCGACGCCGCCCGCACCTCGGCCCGAACCGGCCAGGTCGTCGCACTCGCCTGACCAGCCGCGGCTCGTGCACGACGCCCACCTGCTCAGCTCGGCGGCGCCCAGACCTCCACCCGGTCGGCGCCCCTCTCGATGGTGCCGATCGTGCCCGACGGCACCGACACGGCGGGCCCGACGGTGCCGTCCGGCCAGCGGACCCGCACCTGCGCCTGGTCCGCCTCGCCCAGGCCCAGGTGCACCCAGCCCAGCTGCCCGCCCGCGTGCCCGCCCCCGACCGTGAGCTGGCGGCTCACGGTCGTCCCGTCGACGGTCACGTCGAGCCACGCCCCGACGGCGTCGCGGTTGGCGCCGGGCTGCTGCAGCCGCACCGCGGCCCACCCGCCCATCGCCGCCGGCGCGTCAGCGGTCCCGGTTCCGACGTTGCGCCACACCCGCACGGCCTCGCGGCGCTGCACCTCCACCAGGTCGAGCAGGCCGTCGAGGTTCAGGTCCACCAGCGCCGCGCCCCTGCTGCGGCCCAGGCTCAGCACCCCGGCGTCTCGGGCCGCCTCGACGAACGTGCCGTCGGGCTGGGCGAGCAGCAGGTTGGACGGGTCCTGCGCGGCGTGGTCGCTCTGCACCTCGACGTTGCCCTTGGAGACGAACAGGTCGAGCCGGCCGTCGTTGTTGACGTCGGCGAACTCCGGGTGCCACGCGGTGGAGGGCAGGGTGTCCTCCCCCGCGAACGGCCGGTGCGCGGTGGTGCCGCGGTCGATGGCGATGTCGGTGTAGGTGGGACCGGTCGCCTCCGGCACCAGGGTCTGCAACTTGTTGTCGCCCTGGCTGGTGAGCACCACCTCCGGGCGGCCGTCACCGGTGAGGTCCTGGGCGGCTATCCCCATCCCCCAGATGGTCAGCGGCCGCCAGCCCTCGGCAGCCGTGTACGGGGTCGGCGGCCGCCCGACCTCGACCCGCCACAGCTGCTCGCCACCGGTGGTGAAGTAGTGCCGGTCGTTGGTCAGCCGCAGGTCGTGCCGTCCCGAGCCGTCCCAGTCGGAGAACAGCGCCGACAGCGCGCAGAAGCCGGGTGAGAGCGGCACCGGCGGGTCGTACCGCTGGCCTGTGGCGGCGGGTCGCACGAGCGCGCTCGCAGCGCACGAGCGGCTGTTGTCGGCCGCGAGCGGGTAGTCCAGGTAGTTGGCGAAGGCCAGCGTGGGCAAGGCGTCGGACCGCTCCCAGGCGGCGCTGAAGCCGACGGTCCACTCCTGCCCGCCGTCCAGTCCCCAGCTCTGGTCCGCGCGCTCGAAGCTGCAGTCGCCGGTGCCGCGCAGCAGCCTGTTCTCCCCCACGCGCAGCACCGCGAGGTCCAGCACCCCGTCGGCGTCGATGTCCAGCGGGTAGGCGCCGGTGACCCCGACCAGATCGGTGGACTCCGCGGTGACCTGCTCGAAGCGCAGCTCACCACCCACGTCGCTGACGTTGCGGAACAGCCCGGCCGGGGTGCTCCCGCCGGCCAGGTAGAGGTCGGACAGCCCGTCCTCGTCGCAGTCGAACGCGGCCACGCCGCCGCCGACGAAGTACTCGAACTCACCGTCGTAGCGGTGGTCCAGCCCCGCGGTACGCGTCTGCTCCACGAACCGAGGGACGGCCGCGGCCGGCGGGCCCTGCGCCGCCAGCACCCCGCTGGTGGCCGCGAACAGCCCAGCTCCGGCGAGCAGACCTGCCAGCAGCCCTGCGCCGAACCACCGACCCCTCACGACGAGGCCTTCCCCGGGCCGAAGTAGGTCTGTGCCAGCTCCCAGGCCGCCCTGCCGCACTCGAAGCCGAGCACCCGTCCGTCCAGGTCGTCCTCGCTGATGTGGATGCCCCCGTACAGCCGCGACAGCCCCGCCTGGTCGGCGGCGTCGGCGTAGGACGCCCACTGCAGCACGACGTCGCGCTCGGGCCCGGCCTCGAAGTGCAGGGCGCCCGCCGGCACCCGGTGCTCGCCGAGGCCGCCGGGGAAGTACGGGCTGCCGGTGATGCCGGTGAGCACCTCGGCGGCGGCCCGGCTGAACGTGCTGTGGCCCGACACGTAGGCGGCGAAGGCCGGCGTGACGAACGACGGCAGCTGGTAGGGCAGCCACTCCACCGCCCGGATCCAGCCGACGCCCCCGACCTCGTTGTCAGGGTCGGCCGGGCGACCCTGCCAGGCTCGGATGGCGATCTCGCCCTCATGGCCCGCCAGCGCCTCGTGCCGCTGCCCGGGGGCAGTGGTCTCGGCCGTGACCACCTCGACCAGCCCGGGCTCGAGCGGCAGCCCCTGCGGGTCGTAGGCTGGCTGCGCGGGGTCGCTGGACTGACCCCGCCCGCCCAGGTACCGGATCATCGAGATGGGCCGGACGCTGTCGTAGTGGCCCTTGGCCCCCCAGGCGGCGATCGCCGCGTCGTGGGTCGCGCCGTTGAGCGCCAGGTAGAGCTTCACGTCCCACTCGAGCCGGTCCAGCCGCGGCCCGGAGCCGCCGACGCGCAGGTCGGGGTCCAGGGCGTCCGACACCTGGTTGGCGATCACGTTCCAGTGCCCCGGTGGCGTCTCCGAATTCGGGCCGTCAGCCCAGAACTCGGCCAGCACCCGCACGAAGTCTGCCTGCGCGACGACCTCGGGGTCGTAGGGCTCGCCGGTCACCGGGTTCTCTGGCCGACCCGTACCGTCGTTGGTTCCCAGCGGGTTGTCACCGATCGCGCCCGGGGAGACGTCGATGGTCGCACCGTCCTGAGGGTCGAGCCGGCTGGAGAACCGGATCACCTCGAGCGCGGCGTCCTTGTACTGCTGGTCGGTGGACGGGTCGCCGAGCCGGGGTGGTCCCCCCGGGTCGATGGCCATTCCGTCCACGCGCTCGCGTGGCAGCGCGAACCCCTCGACCGGCCCCCAGCCCGCGCCGATGAACGACTGCACCGCGGCATCCACCGGGATGCCGTTCTGCGTCACCGCACCCTTGATGAGTAGCGGCTGCCACCGGTTCGGGTCGGCCATGGTCGTGCCCGGCAGCTCCACCTCGAGCGGGGGGTTGACCGGCGCGTAGTCCGGCGCCGCGTACCCGTCGACCTCGTTCGAGCCGTCCTGCAGCGCCGCGGCGACGACGGCGGCGCCGATCCGGTTGCCGACCGCGGCCGGGCTGTCCCCCTCGGTCGTCGTGACCTCGGTGTCGTAGCACAGCGAGGCCATCAACGCGTCGAATGCGGGCAGGCTGTCCGACGCACCGACCGCGGTGAGGTAGCGCTCCTCGAGCACTCGGTAGGCCGCATAGCTCATCGCCTCCTCCCGGGCCGCCCGCACGTCCCGCCCGCTGTGCTGCTCGTCGACGAGATAGCCGTCGGCCTGCGGGTCGTAGGCGGCCCATGCGTCCCACATCGCCACCGAGACGTGGAAGAGGTTGCGCGCGTGCACAGTGGGAGCGGGCACGGCGCGGCGGATCGCGTCCAGCGTCTGCTCGTCCCACATACGCGCCACCGACCACTGCGGGTCGTCCCCGACGCAGCGGCGCTGCTCGAGCAGCTGCGCGCCGACGGTGAGCCCCCCGAACGCGAGCGCGAACCCGAGCACGACCCCGGTGACGCCGGCCACGGCCCTGGTCACGTTCGGCACGGCGGTGCGACGGCTCCTCACGGCTGCGTCGGGACGGGTTGCTGCTCGGCATCGTCCCCGGCGGGCCCGCTCGCGACCAGCCTCGCACGGTCACGATTTGGACACCGTCGCCGAGGTCCCCTCCCTCCCGGGCCCCGGCATGGCTAGGGTCGCAACGATCCGACCAGTCCGGCCGGAACCCGAGCAAGGGAGGAATGAGCGTGTCGAAGCGTCGCTTGTGGGCGTTGCTGCCCGTCGTCGCACTCGGCCTGGCCGCCTGTGGTGGCGGCGGGGACGAGGCCGCGGAAGAGACCGGTGCGGCCCAGACCGGGGACGCCGGAGGCGGTCTGACCGTCGGCGTCTCGTGGAACAACTTCAACGAGGAGCGCTGGGCCAAGGCCGACGAGAAGGCCATGCGAGAGGTGTTCGACGCCGAGGGCGTCGAGTACATCTCCACCGACGCCGGCTCGTCCGCCGAGCAGCAGATCACCGACGTCGAGAATCTCATCTCGCAGGGCGCCGACGCGCTGATCATCCTCGCCCAGGACGGCACGGCCATCAAGCCGGCCGTCGCCGAGGCGGTCAACCAGGGCATCCCCGTCATCGCCTACGACCGGCTCATCGAGGACCCGGGTGCCTTCTACCTGACCTTCGACAACGTCGAGGTCGGCCGCATGCAGGCGCAGGCCATCTACGACCTGGTGCCCGAGGGCAACTACGTGTTCATCAAGGGCAACTCCGCCGACGCCAACGCCGACTTCCTGCGTGGCGGCCAGGAAGAGGTCCTCACCGAGGCGGCCGGCTGCTCGGCGCTCACGCCGGACAACCCCGACCCCGCCTGCCCGATCAAGAACGTCGGTGAGTCCTACACCGACAACTGGGACCCCGCGGTCGCCCAGACCAACATGGAGCAGTTCCTGACCCAGAACAACAACAACGTGCAGGCGGTCGTCGCGTCCAACGACGGCATGGCCGGCGGTGTTGTTGCCGCGCTCGAGGCCCAGGGTCTGGCCGGTCAGGTCCCGGTGTCCGGTCAGGACGGCGACGCCGCCGCCCTCAACCGGGTCGCGCTGGGCACCCAGGCCGTGTCGGTGTGGAAGAACGCGTTCGCGCTCGGAGCGGCAGCGGCCGAGATCGCCGTCCAGCTCGCCGAGGGCACCGCGTTCGAGGACGTGTCGGTCGACGTCGCCGCGCTCGACCCGTCGTACGAGAGCTCCGCTCCCGCCGCGGGCAACGACGCCGCACCGTTCACCACGCCGGGTGGCGTCGAGGTGACCTCGATCATCCTCACCCCGATCCCGGTGACCCAGGACAACCTCGACGTCCCCGTGGACGCGGGTTGGGTCACCCAGGAGGAGGTCTGCCAGGGTGTCGAGGCCGGAGCGGTGGAGGCGTGCGGCTGATCCCCGCATGACTCGCTGTCGGTACTAGCGCGGGCGGCGCCCACAGAGCATCCTGTGGGCGCCGCCCGTCGCATCAGACCTAGGAGGGTTCAGTTGGCTACCACCACCAGCCCGTCGCCGGTTGCGACGTCGGGTCCGCAACCCCAGGGGGGGTCGTCCGGCGGGATCCTGCGACGGATGGAGGTCGACCCGCGCCTGTTCGGCATGCTGGCCGCGCTGGCGATCATCTGGGCGGTCTTCGAGATCTGGTCGGACGGCATCTTCATCTCGCCGCGCAACCTGTGGAACCTCTCCTTGCAGACCTCGGCGATCGGCATCATGGCCACCGGCATGGTGCTGGTGATCGTCACCCGCAACATCGACCTGTCGGTCGGCTCCATGGTCGCGGTCATCGGGGTCACCATGGCGCTGCTGCAGGTGCGCTGGCTGCCGGACTGGTTGGGCCTGGGCAACCCGTGGATCTGGGTCATCTCGCTGGCTGCCGGGATCCTGCTCGGCGCTGCGATCGGCGGCTTCCAAGGGGTGATCATCGCCTACGTGGGGGTGCCGGCCTTCATCGTCACCCTCGGTGGGCTGCTGGTGTGGCGAGGGGTGGCGTGGGCCCTGTCCAAGGGGCAGACCATCGCTCCGATGGACTCGACCTTCAAGCTTCTCGGCGGCGGCGGCAACGCCACCATCGGAGGCACGGCGACCTGGGTGCTGGCCGGCCTCGCGTCGGTCGGGCTCATCGCCGCCCTCGTCCTCGGCCGGCGCCGACGCGTCAAGTACGGCTTCGCGCTGCGCCCGATCTGGGCCGACATCGTGATCGGTGCGGTCGGGACGGCTGCGGTGCTGCTCGCGGCCTGGTACCTCAACCAGTACTACATGCCCGAGGCCCTGGCCCGCAGGTTCGTGGAGCAGAGCGGTGGGGAGTACACCGGCCAGCAGATCCCGCTCGGCCTGGCCAACCCGGTGGTGATCTTCATCGTGGTCGGTCTGGTCATGACGTTCGTCGCCACCCGCACCCGCTTCGGCCGGTACGTGTTCGCCATCGGCGGCAACCCCGAGGCCGCCGAGCTCGGCGGCATCAAGACCCGCTGGACGATCGTGAAGGTGTTCATCGTGATGGGCATCCTGACGGCGATCTCGGCCGCCGTGCTCACCGCCCGGCTCGACGCCGCCACCAGCGGTCTGGGCACTCTGGCCGAGCTGTACGTGATCGCGGCCGCGGTGATCGGGGGCACGTCGCTGGCCGGTGGCATCGGCACCGTCCCCGGAGCCATGCTCGGCGCGCTCGTCGCGCAGTCGCTGCAGTCGGGCATGGTGCTCATCGGGGTGGAAGCACCCATCCAGGACATCGTCGTGGGCATCGTGCTCGTCGTGGCCGTCGCCCTCGACTCCCTCTACCGCAGGAGAGTCGCCGTATGACCGCCGTGACCGACGCGCCGGTACCGACCGAGCAGCGCACGCCGCTGGTGCAGATGAACGACATCCGGGTGTCGTTCGGCGGCGTGCACGCCGTCGACGGCGTCTCGATCGACCTGTTCCCCGGGGAGGTCGTGGCCCTGGTCGGCGGGAACGGCGCGGGCAAGACGACGCTCATCAAGACCCTGTCCGGCGCGCACAAGGCCGACGGGGGTCAGATCGTCATCAACGGCCAGCCCGTCACGATCAACAGCCCCCGCGACGCCCGGCTGCTGGGAGTCGAGACGATCTACCAGACCCTCGCGCTGGCCGACAACCTCGACGCCCCCGCGAACATCTTCCTGGGTCGCGAGCTGCGCACCCGCTGGCGAACCTTGGACGACACCGCCATGCAGGACGCGACGTACAAGCTCATGGCCCGGCTCAACCCGCGGTTCAAGAACTTCAAGGCACCCGTCATGTCGCTGTCGGGTGGCCAGCGCCAGTCGGTGGCGATCGCCCGGGCGGTGCACTTCGACGCGCGCATCCTCATCATGGACGAGCCGACGGCAGCGCTGGGGCCGGCCGAGACCGAGGAGGTGCGCCAGCTCATCCGGCAGCTGCGCTCGGAGGGCCTGGGCATCTTCCTCATCAGCCACGACATCCACGACGTGTTCGACCTCGCCGACCGCATCAGCGTGATGATGACCGGCAAGCTCGTCGGCACGGTCAACAAGGACGACGTCACCCAGGATCAGGTGCTGGCCATGATCATCGCCGGCAAGCACCCGGAGGAGGTCACCCAGGCCGACATCGAGGACCTGCACCGCTAGTCGGTCAGCCGCCGGCGGCCACGATCGCCTCCAGCACCGCCATCGTCGCCACCGCGTCCGACGGCGGGACGGGGCCGGGAGTGCCATCCAGCACCGCCCGCCCGAACGCCTCGGCCTGCAGCGTGTACTGGTTGGCCGGGTCGAAGGTCAGCTCCGTCGTCGCGGGCGCCACCGGGGGGTCTCCCCCGGCCGTGACCAGCACCCGGGTGGGGCGGTCCCACGGGATGTTGAACGGGATCTCGACCTCGATGCGGCCCTCGGTGCCCACGACGTGCACCCGCTGGTAGGGCTCGCTGCGGATGCCAACGGTGAACGACGCCTGGCCGCCGCCGGGGAACTCCAGCACCGCCGAGGTCAGTGTGTCGATGCCCATGACCGGGTCGCGCCGCACGGCCGCGTGCACACCGGTCGGCTCGGCGTCGAACAGCAGCCGGGCGGCGTTGATCGGGTAGCAGCCGATGTCCATCAGCGCTCCGCCACCGTGCTCCACCCGGTTGCGGATGTTGGCGGGGTCGTCGTTGAAGTAGGAGAAGAAGACCTGGACGGCCTCCAGCCGGCCCAGCGTGCCCGTGCGCACCCGGCGCACCACCTCCACCCAGGTGGGGTGATGGCGGTACATGAAGGCCTCGACCAGCAACACGCCCGCCGCCTGGCAGGCCGCGACCATCTCCTCGGCCTGCGCCACGGTCATGGCCAGCGGCTTCTCGCACAGCACGTGCTTGCCGGCGGCCGCGGCCCGCATCGTCCACTCGGCGTGCTGGTCGTTGGGTAGCGGCAGGTAGACCGCGTCAACGTCGGGGGCCTCGAGCAGCGCCTCGTACGAGCCGTAGGCAGCCGGGATGCCCAGCTTGTCGGCGGCGGCGCGAGCGCGGGCGCCGTCACGCGAGGCGATCGCCACCACCTGCGCGTTCGAGGCCTGCTGGATGGCCGGTGTCACCTTCTGCATCCCGATCGAAGCCGTGCTCAGCACGCCCCATCGCACCATGCTCGTCGGCACCTCCTCGGTCTCGATCGTGCCACGAGACACGATGCACCACCTCGAGTCCGCCGGGCTCGTGGTACGAATCTGCCCGTGAACCACCTCGTCCCCTTCCGCGTGACCCCGCTGCTCGTCGACAAGCCCTGGGGCGGCTCGCGGCTGAGCCGGATCGGCCGGAAGGTGGCTGCCGACGGGCACGTGGGCGAGTCGTGGGACCTGGTCGACCTACAGACGACGATGACCGGCGTCGAGGACGCGGTGAGCCGGGTGTCGGGCGGCCGGTTCGACGGTCGCCCGCTGAACGAGCTCGTGCGCGACCACGCTGCCGAGCTGCTGGGACCCGCGTTCACCGGCGCCGGGAGCTTCCCCCTGCTCGTCAAGCACATCGACGCGCGGGAGAACCTGTCGGTGCAGGTGCACCCTCCGGCCGAGCTCGTCGCCCGCACTCCGGGAACCTGGCTCAAGACCGAGTCGTGGGTGGTTGTCGCCGCCGATCCGGGTGCCGAGCTGATGATCGGGCTGCGTCCCGAGGTGACCTTCGACGAGCTGCGGGCCGCGGCAGGGACCCAGGCCATGGTCGGGCTGCTGGCGCGGGTTCCCGCCCGGGTCGGGGACGTCATCCACGTCCCGGCCGGCCTGGTGCATGCGCTGGGCGCCGGGGTCGTCGTGACCGAGGTGCAGTCGCCGTCCGACACGACCTTCCGGCTCTACGACTGGCCGGAGGAGTACGGCCGGGCCGAGCGCGAGCTGCACCTGGACGACGCCGTCGAGGCGATCGTGGCGGCCTGGGAGGAGAACCACGCCCCGATCGAGCCGGTCCAGCACGACGGCCGGGTGGTGGCCACGGACCTCTACACGATCGATCGTCGCCGCACCACGACCCGGCGTCTGCTCAACGTGCCAAGCCGGGGCAGTGCTCGTGTCCTCGTGGTGCTCTCCGGCCGGGTGCGCATCCCCGACCTGGGTGAGCCGCTGCTCACCGGGGGGCTCGCCGTGCTGCCGGCAGCCTGGTCGGGCGAGATGATCAGCGGTGCCGGAGCCGTCTGGCTCGAGGTCGACCTGGCCCCCCCACCCCCCGGCGGGAGCAGCTGACCAGCCGCGGCGTCGAGGGTCGCACGGTCCCGCTCAGGCATACTCCCGCTGTGAGAGCCGCCGGCTCGCCACCGACTGAGACGGTCACGGGCAGTACGGGCATCCGCGCGACGGCGTGGCGGGTCCTGTCGGTGCTCGGCGAGCTGTCGATCACGCTGGGCGTCGTCCTGGCCCTGTTCGTCGTGTACCAGCTCATCTGGACAAATGTGCGCGCCGACCGGCTGGCGGACGCAACGCGCAGCGAGGTCACCCGGTCGTGGACGACGAGCCCGCCCGACCGCCGGGCGCTGGAGGCACCAACGGTGCCCGTGGGAGACGCCTTCGCCCTCGCCTACATCCCGCGGCTGCGGAGCTCGATCTGGGGGACGCCGATCGTGCAAGGGGTGTCTGCGCAGGCGCTCGCTCGCGGTCTCGGGCACTACACCTCCACCGCCCTCCCCGGTGAGCTGGGCAACTTCGCCCTGGCGGGCCACCGAGCCACCAACGGGGAGCCGCTGCGTGACATCGACACGCTGCAGACGGGCGACCTGGTCGTCGTCGAGACCGCAGACCAGTGGTTCACGTACTCGCTCGACCGAGGCCAGATCGTCGGGCCCAGCGATGCCTGGGTCCTCGACTCCGTCCCTGGGAGCCCGGCTGCCACACCCACCCAGGCCCTCATCACCCTCACCACCTGCCACCCTCGCTGGGGGTCGGAACAACGATGGGTCTGGTGGGGCACCCTCGTCGAGGTGACCGGCAAGGACGGGCAGCCGCCCGCCGCCGTCACGAACGAGGCGTAGGAGGCCGGGACGTGTACGCAGCCCTCTGGCGAGCGCTCCCCGGGCCTGCCGCGGTGAAGCTCCTCGTGACCGCACTGCTGCTCCTGGTCGTGGTGGCAGTCCTGTTCGAGCTGGTCTTCCCGTGGGCAGAGCAGTCCCTGCCCTTCCTGGAGGTGACCGTCGATGCCCGCTGATCCCTGGCACGGCCCTGTTCCCCACCACCGCGGTCGGCTGATCCGCGCCGCGCGGGAGGGACGGGCGATGACAGGCAGGCCGATCACTGTGCAGGACGCGCTGTGGCTCAGACCCCGGACTGGGTCGAGGTCCAGACCGTGGTGCAGGAGCGGCTCGTCCAGCGGTTCCCCGTCTTCGCCCGCCGACCCGTGCAGGATGGGTCGGCCTGGTACTGGGAGGACGACCTCGACCTACACCTGGCCCACCACATCCATCGCGCGCGGCTGACGGAGTCCGCGTCGGTGGATCGGCTGCGCGAGTACGTCGCCGCACGGCGCAGCCGGCCGTTCGACAGGTCCCGCCCGCTCGGCCGTGGGCCCCGACAGCTCGGTGACGAGCAGCCGGAACGTACCCTGCACCGTCGGGCACAACCGCTCAGGAAGGAGCACCAGCGATGAGTAGAGACCGCACCGAAGAGTACAGCGGTGCCGCTGTCGGCCTCACCGTCTTCGCCGCCGTGATGCTGATCATGATCGGCATCTTCCAAGGCATCGCCGCCGTGGCGGCGCTGGTCAACGACGAGTTCTTCGTCGTCGGCGAGGAGTACATCTTCACATTCGACATCAGCACGTGGGGCTGGATCCACCTGCTGATCGCGGCCCTGCTGATCGCCGCCGGCGTGTTCCTGTTCCGCGGTGCCGTCTGGGCGCGCACCGTCGGCGTGGTCGTGGCCACGATCAGCGCGATCGTGAACTTCGCCTGGCTGCCCTGGTACCCGATCTGGGGAGCCATCATGATCGCTGTCGACGTGTTCGTCATCTGGGCACTCACCGTGCATGGGCGAGACATCACCCGAGCCTGAGCACCCGGTGGGCGCGCTGCGCACCCGCCTGCGATGGTCGCTGCTCGGCCAGTGGTAGGAGCGGCTGCTCGAAGTCGAGATGATTGACGGGGCAGTCGCTCTTGCCGCGACGGCGTTCGTCTCGCTGTTCCCGGCCGTCGTCACGATCGCCACCCTCGCGCCCGACCGGACCCGCCCCACTTCGCCGCGGCGTTGCAGCGGCGCGCGGCGTAGCCGCGGCACAGCCTGGACGTCGTAGGCAAGTCGCTGACTGCCGGCATGGGTGCGGGCGCATCCGTGACCGTGCTGGGGCAGGCGCTTCGTGTTCACGACCCAGGCCCGACCGCCAGAGCGTGTCGCCCCCGCCGGCCGGCGTGCAAGAGGCTGACCAGCGGGTTGGCTCCCGCGGAAGGACTCGAACCTTCAACCTGCCGGTTAACAGCCGGACGCTCTGCCGATTGAGCTACGCGGGAATGCCGACCGCGCGCGGCCGGGACTCACGAGGGTACCAGCGGGGCGGTGACCCCCCGAAGAGCCCGGACGACGGAGGCGCCGTTGCCGAGGTCAGAAGGGTGGCGGGTCGGGATCGGGCAGGGGGCCGTCCTGCGGTGGCCGGTAGTCGTACGGATGGGTGGTGACCTGCCACCCGGTGGGAGTGGTCCAGGTGACCTCACCGTCGGCACGCATGCTCATGGCCCAGCCCGGCGCGTGGGTCTTGAGCCGATGATGCCGCCGGCACAGGCTGCAGCTGTTGGAGAGAGTCGTGGGCCCATTGGGGTACGGCACGACGTGGTCGCAGTCGCAGCGGGCGGCCGGCCTCAGGCACCCCGGCGCTCGACAGGTGCCGTCACGCAACCGCACCGCGGCATCCAACGTGGCCGAGTGCTCGTAGCCGCGTCCGGCGGGCAGCTCGTCCACCCAGACCATCCGGACCCCGCCCGCGCCGAGCCCGAGCAAGCGGCCTGTGGCCGGGTCGTAGACCAGCGGCCGTGCCGAGCAGGTGCCGCCCCAGGCGCCGGTGGTGACCTCGCGCGCGCTGGCAGCGGGGAGGTCGCCGTAGCCCGGCACACGAGCAGGCTGCGGGCCACCGCTGAGGCTGTCGACCGGGACGGTGACGTCGAGCCGCACCTGGATCTGCACCGGCGGGTGCAGCGCGCACCGGCCGTCCTCGGCCCGACCGCACAGCCCGGGCGAGCCGGTGACCATCGTGACGAGCAGGTCGGCCTGGCGCTGCTGGGCGCTGCGTGGGTCGTGCGCGTCCACGGGGTCGTGGCCGAGGGCCTGCAGCGTGGCCCGGATCGCGAGGGCGTCGGCCTCAGGCAGCAGCGCCACCAGCTCGGCCAGGCCCGGAGTCGACGCCGGGGTGATGCTCACCCCACGGTCGGCGTGACCCGGTGGCGCCGGGTCGCAAGCCGCACCGCCACGAGCGGCCGCCCTCGCCGCGAGGATCAGCCGACGCATCCGCGCGTTCAGCTGCCCGACGGTGCGCGGCTTCGTCAGCAGCCACGCCACAGTGGCCCGCTCGACCTCGGCCAGCCGGTCGTCGCTGACGTACGTGCTCAGGGTGCTCAGGTGGTCCAGCAGCCGGGTCGCGGTCCACGACTGAACCTGCCCGGACGACAGGGCCGTGGCGACGGCGAGGTGGCGGGACAGCAGCAGCGCGGTGTCGATGCGGCCGGCGACCTGACGATCACTGAGCCCCATCTGTGCGCCCACCTCGGTGGCGACCCAGCCGTCGTCGTCGCAGCACGCCCCGGGACAGACGCCGTCGGGGTGGGGATGCGCCGCGGCCTGCCCGACGAGTCGACGCCGGCGCAGCTCTACCAGCGCCTGCGCCTGCCTCGCGGCGATCTGGCTGATCATTGCCTCTCCCTCGCGCAGCACCCCCAGCAGGTCGCTGTCTGCGACGTCGGATGCGTCGACCGGGCGCGGGTCGAAGGGGAAGACCCGCATCATCCGCTGCCAGGGCGAGCGCTGGACCTCGGCATCTCCCCGACCGCGTTCGCCGTCAGACGCGGCGAGCACGTCGCCCGCCTCACACTCCTCCTCCCACTGCTCCCACTGGTCCGAGTCGAGCCACTCCGCCTCGGCGAGCCCGTTCGCCACCAGTCCCGGCGCGGAGGGCCCCGCCGGTGATTCGAACGCCTGACTCGTACACATGTTCGAATCATAGCGCTCCGGCCCGACACACACCAGCCCCCCAGCCCGCCTGTGCACGACCGTTCCGACCGCCGCAGCCTCAGCCGCCGACCTCCGAGCGGACGGACCGCAGGGCCTGCTCGACCTGGGCCCGCACCGCCTCGTCCCCGAGGTCGACGCCCTCGCCGACGGACACCGACCAGGCGAGCCGGTCGCTGCCCGGCCGACGCCGTCCCACGATGGTCACCCCCCGGCCGCCGGCGAGAGGCACCTGCCTGGAGAGCACGACGGTGGCCCGGACCCGTTCCTTCACCACCAGCAGCAGGTCCCGGGCGTCCTCGACCCGCACGGTCCAGCGGCGGGGACGCCCACCAAGCGGGGCGGCCTGCACGACGGCGAGCACTCCCTCCTCGGCGCTCCATGCCGCGGAGTCGACGACCTCCCACCCCAGCCGCTCGTGCCCGGTCCGCGACGGCAGCCAGAGCGCGTGCGTCGTGGCCACCGCCCAGCCGCTGCCGGCGGGGGCCCAGACGAGCAGCCGCTCCCCCGCCGCGAGCGGCACCTGCTCGCGCACGTCCTCGGGCAGCGCCGTCCGGCGCGCGAACAGCCCCACGAGCGGCCAGCGTACGGCCGCGGCGACGCTCAGTCGGACAGGTAGTCGCGCAGCCCGGCGGCGTACTCGCTGTGCCGCAGCTTGGACAGCGACTTGGCCTCGATCTGGCGGACCCGCTCCCTCGTCACGCCGAACTGCCGGCCCACGTCCTCCAGCGTGTGCGGTTGGCCGTCCTCGAGCCCGTAGCGCAACCGCACCACCCGCCGCTCCCGATCGCCCAGCGTGCCGAGCATCGCGTCCAGGTAGGTGCCCAACAGGTGGAACGCCGCCTCCTCCTCCGGGTCGCCGGACTCCACGTCCTCGATCAGGTCGCCGAGCTCGCTCTCCTCGGTCTCCCCCACCGGCAGCGACAGGCTCACCGGCTCGGGGGCCAGCTCGAGCAGCTCGGCCACCCGGGTGGGCTCCAGCGAGGTCGCTTCGGCGACCTCCTCGACGGTCGGCTGCCGCCCGAGCGACTGCCCCAGCTGACGCTGCACCCGCAGCACCTTGTGCAGCGTCTCCACCACGTGGACGGGCATGCGGATCGAGCGGGCCTGGTCGGCGATCGCCCGGGTCACCGACTGCCGGATCCACCAGGTCGCGTAGGTGGAGAACTTGAACCCCTTGGCGTAGTCGAACTTCTCCACGGCGCGGATGAGCCCGAGGTTGCCCTCCTGCACCAGGTCGAGCAGCGGCAGCCCCCGACCGACGTAGCGCTTGGCCACCGAGACCACCAGGCGCAGGTTGGCCTCGACGAGTCGACGCTTCGCGCCGTGCCCAGCAGCGGCGATGGCCTCGAGCTCGTCCTGCTCGGCGGCCGGCCAGGGTCGCTCACCGGCGAGCACCTCCTCGGCGAACAGCCCCGCCTCCACCGCTCGGGCGAGCTCGACCTCCTCGGCCGCGCTCAGCAGCGGGACCCGGCCGATCTCCCGCAGGTACTGGCGCATCACGTCGGGCGCGCCGACCTCATGGCCCGGGGCGCGACGGCCCCCTGCCTCGTCGGCCGAGGCGTCACGCTCGGCCTTTTCGGTGGACTCGGTCTCCTCCAAGGCCTCCAGGTCCTCCGGCCGTGGCTCCTCGCGCTCGGCCTGCACCCCGGACCCGGCGCCTCCAGCTTCGTCCACGGCGACGGGGGTTGCCGGTTCCGCGCCGGACGTCACGACGTCGTGCCCTGCTGTGCGCACCCCTCCCATCCTTCGCCCCCTTCACAGCCCACGCGTCGAGTTCTTGGCACCCATGCTGCCGTGCCGCGCGAGGGATCGGCAGGACGTTCGTCACACCCGGACGGGACCAAGGTCCCTTGCAGCGGCGGAGACGACGGGCGGGCTCACAGCCCGCTGATCACGCGCTCCCGCAGCGTGCGTCGCATCTGCTCGAGGGCCATCAGCTCGCCGAACAACGCGTCGTAGTCGGCCCGGTCCGCCTCGGGGTCGGTGCGCTGGAGCCGGGCCTTCACTGCGACCAGACGGCGCGACACCCAGATACCGTGCAGGCGGGCCAGGGCAGACACGACGTAGCGGGCCACCGCGTCGTCGTCGGCGGCGATCGGGTCGACGGCCAGCGCCTGGACGGTCGCGGCTACCGCCGGCGACTCGGTGGCCGCGAGCACGCGCTGCACCCAGGCGGGGCCGCCGGACTGCGTCGCCACGCCGCCGGCCGTCGCGACCGCCTCGCGCACCGCTCGGTGGGCGGGCGAGGCGAAGGCGTCGGCCTCCAGGTCGTCGAAGAACGGGCCGGCCAAGGCGGGGCGCTGCAGCGCGGCCTTCAGCGCCTCCCGCTCGGCCTGCAGGACCTGCGGGTCGACCTGGCCGTGATCGGCGACCAGGGCGCCCTGACCCGCCGGGGGGGCGGCGAGCGCAGGGCCACGGCGAGCCCGCACCCCCGAGGCACCCCTCACTCGCTGCACAACCGCGAGCTCGTCCGGCGCGCCCACCCACCCGGCGAGCCGGCGTGCGTACTCGTCGCGCAGCGCGGTGTCCTTGATCTGCGCCACCAGCGGGATACCCCGCTCGAGAGCCTGGGTGCGTCCCTCCGGCACGTCGAGGTCGTAGTCGGCGACGGCGGAGGAGATGGCGAACTCGAACAGCGGACGGCGCCGCGCCACCAGCTCGCGGACGGCCGCGTCCCCCTGCTGCAGCCTCAGGTCGCAGGGGTCCAGGCCGGTGGGCTCGATCGCGACGTAGGTCTGCGCGACGAACCGCTGGTCGCCCTCGAAGGCGCGCAGCGCCGCCTTGCGTCCGGCGGCGTCGCCGTCGAAGGTGAAGATCACCTCGCCACGGAACTCGTCCTGGTCCATGAGCAGGCGGCGCAGGATGCGGGCGTGGTCCTCGCCGAAGGACGTCCCGCAGGTGGCCACCGCCGTTGTCACGCCGGCCAGGTGCGCGGCCATCACGTCGGTGTAACCCTCGACGACCACGGCCCGGGACTGCCGGGCGATCTCCTTCTTCGCCAGGTCGACGCCGTAGAGCACCTGGCTCTTGCGGTACAGCGGTGTCTCGGGGGTATTGAGGTACTTCGCCTCGACCCGGTCGTCGTCGAACAGCCTCCGGGCCCCGAACCCGACGACGGCCCCCATCAGGTCGCGGATCGGCCAGACCAGCCGCCCGCGGAACCGGTCGTAGGCGCCACGCTGGCCCTGGGCCACCAGGCCCCCCGTCACGAGGTCCTCCTCGGCGAAGCCCCGACCTCGTAGGTGGCGGTACAGCGCGTCGCCGTCCCGCGGGGCGAAGCCCACCCCGAACCGCGAGGCGGCGTCCTGGTCGAAGCCACGGTCAGCGAGGAACTGCCGGGCAGCCGCTGCCTCGGGCAGGAGCAGCTGCTCGCCGTAGAACGCGGCCGCGGCCCGGTGCGCGTCCATCATGCGGCTGCGCTGCTCACGGGGGGCGCCGCCCGGCCGGGGTCGTCCCGGCGCCTCGTCGTAGCTGAGGGGGAGCCCCACGCGCTCGGCGAGCCGCTCGACAGCCTCGGCGAAGGACAGGTGCTCGACCTTCTCCATGAACGAGATGACGTCGCCGCCCTCGCCGCAGCCGAAGCAGTACCACAGGCCGCGAGCGGGGGTGACGTGGAACGACGGCGAGCGCTCGTCGTGGAACGGGCACAGGCCCTTCATCGACCCACCGCCCGCGTTGCGTAGCGAGACGTACTCGCCCACCACGCCGTCGATGCGGGCCCGCTCCCGCAGCTCGGCGATGTCGGCGTCGCGGATCCGTCCCGGCACGACGTCAGCGTAGGCGCGCGTCAGGGCCGGCAGAGCCGCCGATGCCAGTCCAGCGCCGACCCGTCGGTGAGGGAGGCGACCTGGTCGACCACCACGCGCAACCGCGCGGCATCGTCGGTGGCCTGGCGCCAGTCGCCCGCGAAGGCCGGCTCCAGGACGGTGGGGGCGCGCGCGACGAGCACATCCATGAGGTCGGCGAGCACCTCCCGCTGCCGCTCGTACTCCTCCCGCCGGTCGTCGGCCACCATGACGAACACCGCGGCCACCCCCTTGAGCGCGAGCACCTCGTCGCGCACCTCGGCGGGGACGACCAGCTCGGCGGCATACCGGGTGAGCGGCCCCCGCCCGTACGCGTCGTGGGTGGCGTGCTCGACCGCCGCGCAGAAGCGTCCGATGAGCTGGCTGGTCAGGTCCTTGAGCGCCGCGGCCGCTGCCCGGGACCCGTCGTAGCCGCCCACCCACCACGGCAGGGCGGTGAGCCGGGCGAACGCGTCGTCGAGCCGGGCCTGCTCCAGCCCCGGGTCGTACCAGTCCCGGACGAGGGCGCCGACGCGGCCGCGCACCTCGGAGTCACCGAGCCGGACCGGGTCGACCCGACCGGCCACCACCGCGTCCTCGACGTCATGAACCGAGTAGGCCACGTCGTCGGCGAAGTCCATCACCTGGGCCTCCAGGCATCGTCGCCGCGACGGGGCACCCTCGCGCAGCCACCCGAACACCCCCGCGTCGTCGCCGTACACGCCGAACTTCGCAGTACCCCCGGCTGCCGCGACCGGCGCCTCCGATCGCGACCAGGGGTACTTGGTCGCTGCGTCGAGGCTCGCCCGGGTGAGGTTCAGCCCGGCCGAGCGCCCCTGTCCGTCAGCCACCTTCGGCTCGAGACGGGTGAGCACGCGCAGCGTCTGCGCGTTGCCCTCGAAGCCGCCGCAGGGCTCGGCGACCGCATCCAGGACCGACTCGCCGTTGTGCCCGAACGGCGGGTGGCCGAGGTCGTGGGCCAGGCAAGCGGCATCCACCACGTCCGGGTCGCAGCCCAGCGCCTTGCCGAGCTCGCGGCCGACCTGGGCGACCTCGAGGGAGTGGGTGAGCCGGTTGCGCACGAAGTCGTCCGAGCCGGGACCCACCACCTGGGTCTTGAACGCGAGTCGGCGCAGTGCGGCGGAGTGCACGACCCGGGCCCGGTCCCGCTCGAAGGCGGTGCGCCCCTCGCGCTTGGCGGCCTCGGGGGCGAACCGGGCGAAGTCCGGCGCGTCGTACCCGGCCGGCGCGCGCATCCGAGAGACAGTAATCCTTCAGGACTCCCCGTCGCGGCAGGGGCGTCCGCCGAAGGGAGCCGCTCTCGTGACTGCGATGGTGACCAGGCCTGTGGACGACGCCGCGCTGCGACCGCTGACCGGCCTCGTGGGGCGCAGCAGCGACCTCGGCCGCCTGCTCGGGCACCTGGACGCCGGTCGCTCCGTGCGGCTCGTCGCCCCTCGCGGGGCGGGTACGACGGCCCTGCTGCGCAGCGTCTGCAACGAGCGGTCTCGCCCCGCGGTACCCGACGGGGTGCTGGCACTGCCTGCCGGGGTGCCGCTGCTCGACCTGCCCGCCGTCGCGCGGGCGCTGCGTCCCGCCGACGACAGGCCGTTGGCCGTCCAACGCCTGCTGGTGCTGCTCGACGACCGCAACCTGCAGGCCGGCGACGTCGCCACGGTGGCGCAGACCTTCCCGGCCGCCCTGCTGGTGGTCACCGCGCTGCCGGGCATCGACGCCGGCGACCTGGCGCCCCTGCCGCTGTCCGGGCTGTCCGAGCACCACGCGGTGGGGCTGATGGAGGCCGCGGTCGGGCGCTCGCTCACCCTCGACGAGGGACGCGCGGCCCGCTGGGTGGCCGCGGCCCTGCGCGGCCTGCCGATCCCGCTGGTGCAGGCCGCGGCAGCCGTGCGCGACGGGGGACTGAGCTTCGGCGACGTCCGCGACCTGCTCGACGACCCGCCCCGGCCGGAGGCTCTGGCCGACGCGCTGCAGAACGCGCTCGACGACGACCTGCACGTGACGCTGACGACCTTGGCCGGCCTCGGGGACGTCCCCTGCCCGACCCCGGTGCTCGCAGCGGCCACCGCCTGCACGGTCCCCGAGGCGATCCGGCGGCTGCGCCGGCTGGCCCTGCTCGGCCTGGCCACCACCGACGGCCGCGACGGCTGGACGGCCGTGGCCGGGGTGGGCCCGGTCTCCCCGACGCTGCAGGCCGATGCGGCAGACCGGCTGGTGGGTTCGCTAGGCGAGCTGCCGGACGCCGACGTGTTCACCACCGCCTCGGTACTCAACGTGGTCGGCGACCGAGTGCGGGCGCAGGACCACCGGCTCGCGGGCGCGCTGGCCACCACGGCGCTGGCCCGCCTGCCGCTGGACGGGCTGCAGGGAACGCGCGCCCTGCTGGAGCAGACGACCGCATGGGCCGGGAACGCCCCGCCGGCTGTGGCAGTGGAGGCCGCCACCGAGGACGCCGCGGACACCGACGAGACCCCGGGCAGCGGCCAGACCGCGGACACCCTCGACACCGAGGACGCCGCGCCACGGCTGGTGGTGGACGACGCCACCCCCGACCCCGTGGCGTTCGCCGCCGACCTGCTCGAGCCGCAGTCGTCCTCGCGCGTGGCGGCGCTGCTGTCGGACTGGCGACGGCTGGCGATGGTGGCCGTGGCGGCCGCCGCCGTGGTGGTGGGCGTGCTGCTCGTGGCGCCGTCGCTGCGCGGTGGTGCCACCCCGGCCGAGCCGCTGCAGTCCTCGCTGGAGCTGGGCACGTCCTCGCTCGGCCAGTCGGCCAGCGCCACGCTGCAGCTCGACCTGGCCGCTCAGGCCGCCGTACTCCCGGTCGCGCTGACCGTCTCGGGCCCCGACGGGGAGGCCTTCACCCTGAGCCCGACCGAGTGCGGTGCCGACTGCCGGGCCACGCTCACCTTCACCCCCCAGCGCTCGGGGGGGCACCTGGCCACCGTCACCGCCACCGACGCGCAGGGACGCGCTGTCGCGGTCGTGGACGTCACCGGGACCGGCACCGGCGATGCCCCCGCCGCCGACGCCCAGACCGACCTCGGCGTGACCCTGTTCGTCAGCGAGCCCTCACCCCTGCCGGTCGGAGGGTCGGGGGTGGTGCCGATCGGCGTGCGCAACGCGGGGCCGGACCCGTCCAACGGCTCCCAGCTCGTCGTGACCGTCCCGGACGGCGTCGTGGCGTCGGCGCGCGGCTGCTCCTTCAAGGGCACCAGCCTCACCTGCGCCCTCGACGGCATCGCCGCCGGGGAGGACGTGCGCGTCGAGGTGACCGTGCAGGTCCCGGCCGGCACCGGCCCGGTGCAGGTCGGCGCCACCGTCACCCCGGCATCCGGCGCCGACCCCGGTGCCGGCGACGATGCGGCCGGCTTCACCTACCCCGTCGGCTGAGTCGCCGGTCACGCCCAGGTGACCTGAGCGAGCGTCGCGGCGTCGCCGGCAGGGTCGGCCTCTGGCACAGACACCTCCTCCGACGCCGGTTCGTCGGCTGCCGTCCGGGGTCGCGCCGCTCGCGCCGGCGCGACCCCGGACGAGCGTCAGCGCGTGTCGCTACCGCTGCTGCCGACGCTGGCGCGGCCGGCCTCGAGCCGGGCCACCGGCACCCGGAACGGCGAGCAGGACACGTAGTCCACCCCGGCGCCCTCGAAGAAGTGGATCGAGGACGGGTCGCCGCCGTGCTCGCCGCAGACGCCGACCTCCAGCCCATTGTTGGCCGCCTTGCCCTCGTCGGTCGCCAGCCTCACCAGCCGGCCGACGCCGTAGGGGTCGATGGACTCGAACGGCGACACCCCGAAGATGCCGAGCTCGATGTAGCGGCCGAAGAAGGCCCCCTCGACGTCGTCGCGGGAGAAGGCCCACGTCATCTGCGTGAGGTCGTTGGTGCCGAAGGAGAAGAAGTCGGCCTGCTCGGCGATCTCGGCGGAGGTGAGCGCGGCCCGCGGCACCTCGATCATCGTGCCGATCGGCACGTCGAGGGTGACGCCGTACTGCTCCTGCACCTCCTCGATCACCTGCCGGGCCCGCTGCTGCATGATCTCGAACTCCTGCACCGTGGCCGTCAGCGGGATCATCACCTCGGCCCTGGGGTGCCTGCCGGCCTTGCTCAGCTCGGCGGCCGCCTCGGCCAGCGCCCGCACCTGCATCTCGTAGAGCCCCTCGATGACCAGGCCCAGGCGCACGCCGCGCAGGCCGAGCATCGGGTTGGCCTCGTGCATGCGGTGCACCGCGTCGAACACACGGTGACGGTCCTCCTCCAGCCGCGCGCCCTTCGCCCGAGCCAGCGCCCACTCGACCTCGAGCTCGGTGAAGTCGGGCAGGAACTCGTGCAACGGCGGGTCGAGCAGCCGCACGATCACCGGCAGGCCGTCCATCGCCTCCAGGATCTCCAGGTAGTCACCCTTCTGCAGCGGGCGCAGCTCGTCGAGCGCGGCCAGCCGTCCGGCGTCGTCGTCGGAGAGGATGAGGTTCTCCACCAGCTGGCGCCGGTCGCCGAGGAACATGTGCTCGGTACGGCACAGGCCGATGCCCTGGGCACCGAAGCGGCGGGCGCGCTGGGCGTCCTCGGGGGTGTCGGCGTTGGCCCGCACGAGCATCCGCCGCTTCTCGTCGGCGTGCGACAGGATGCGGTGCACGGCGTGCACGAGCGGGTCGTGGTCGTGGCGCACCCTGCCCTCGAAGTACTGCACCACCGGAGAGTCCTCGACGGGCACCTCACCGGCATAGACGGCACCGGACGTCCCGTCGATGGAGATGATGTCGCCCTCGCCGAACTCGGTGCCGTCCGGGGCGACGAGCCGCTTGGCGTTCAGGTCGAGGTCGAGGTTCTCCGCCCCGCAGACGCACGTCTTGCCCATGCCGCGGGCCACGACCGCGGCATGCGAGGTCTTGCCGCCGCGGGTGGTGAGGATGCCTTGCGCGGCCACCATGCCCTTGAGGTCCTCGGGGGTGGTCTCGCGCCGGACCAGGATCACCTGCTCCCCCGCCACGGCCCAGTCCTCGGCCGTCTGGGAGTCGAAGACGATCTTGCCGACGGCGGCGCCGGGGGACGCGGCGACCGCGCGGCTGATCTCGGTGCGATCGGTGCCGGCGGCGAAGTGCGGGAACATCAGCTGAGTCAGCTGCGCGCCGTTGACCCGCTGCAGCGCCTCGTCCATGTCGATGAGGCCCTCGTCGACCATCTGGGTGGCCATGATGAAGGCGGCACCGGCGGTGCGCTTGCCGACGCGGGTCTGCAGCATCCAGAGCTTGCCGCGCTCGATGGTGAACTCGATGTCGCACAGGTCGCGGTAGTGCTGCTCGAGCTGGTCCATGATCGCCAGCAGCTCGTCGTGGCCCTGCTTGTAGGTCTGCTCCAGCTCGGCGAGCGGGTGGGCGTTGCGGATGCCGGCCACCACATCCTCTCCCTGCGCGTCCTCGAGCCAGTCGCCGTAGGCGCCGCGGGCTCCGGTGGCGGGGTCGCGGGTGAAGGCCACGCCGGTGTAGGAGTGGCCGCCGAGGTTGCCGAAGACCATCGCCTGCACGTTGACCGCCGTACCCAGGTCGCTGGGAATGCGCTCCTGACGGCGGTAGAGGATCGCCCGCTCGGTGTTCCACGAGTCGAAGACCGCGTTGATGGCCAGGTCGAGCTGCCTGCGCGGGTCGGACGGGAAGGGCTCGCCGGTGGTGTCCTGCACGATCTGCTTGTAGACGCCGGTGAGCCGCTTGAGGTCGTCGGCATCGAGGACGAGGTCGCTGGTGCTGCCCTTGGCCGCCTTCATCTCGTCGATGGCGTCTTCGAACAGCTCGTCCGGGACGCCGAGCACGGTGTCGCCGAACATGTGCACCAGGCGGCGGTAGGAGTCCCAGGCGAACCGCTCGTTGCCGGTGAGCGCGAGCAGCCCCTCGATGGTGTCGTCGTTGAGGCCGATGTCCAGGACGGTGTTCATCATGCCGGGCATCGAGAACTTCGCCCCTGAGCGCACCGAGAGCAGCAGCGGGTTGGCGGGGTCACCGAAGCCCTTCCCGGTGCGGTCCTCGGTCTTGGCGATGGCGGCGCTCACCTGAGCGTCGAGCTCGTCGGGGACCCGTCCGTGCGCGAGGTAGTACTTGCAGGCATCGGTAGTGACGGTGAAGCCGAACGGCACCGGGATGCCCATGTTGGTCATCTCGGCCAGGTTGGCCCCCTTGCCACCGAGGAGGTCCTTCTGGTCCTTGTTGCCCTCGGTGAAGTCGTACACGTACTTGGCCATCCGGCCCTCCTGATCCTCGGGTGTGGCACTGCCGTCGGCGTCGAGCCTAGGAGGTGGCCAGGGGCGTGCGCTCGCCAAGCCGGGAACTGGGCCGAGACTCCCGTCATCCGGGGTCCGCGACCTCACCCACCGGACGTGCCGTCCTCGGCGTCGGTGAGGTCGAGCGTGCGGCCGTCACGGTCGTCCAGCCAGCCCTCGGGCAGGACCACGCGTCGCGGGCTGCCCTGGCGTCCCCGTGGCCGGCCCAGCTCGGCGACCGGGAACGGCTGGTCCTCCAGCCGGGCCAGCAGGCCGTCCAGCTCGGCCAGGCTCGCGACCATGCCCAGGCCCGCCCGCACCTGCTGGCCGACCGCGAAGCCCTTGAGGTACCAAGCCATGTGCTTGCGCAGGTCACGCAGCCCGCGCTGCTCGCCCATCAGCCCAGCGAGCAGCTCGCCGTGCCGGCGGATCGTCGCCGCCACCTCGTGCAGGCGCGGCAGCGGCGGGGCCGGGAGGCCGCCCAGGGCGGCGTGCAGGTCGCCGAACAACCAGGGCCGCCCCAGGCAGCCGCGGCCGACCACCACCCCCGCACAGCCGGTGTGCTCGATCATGGCCAGTGCGTCGGCCGCCTCCCAGATGTCGCCGTTGCCGAGCACTGGTACGTCGAGGGCGGCAACGAGCTCGCCGATCGCATCCCAGTCGGCCGTCCCGGAGTAGTGCTGGTCGGCGGTGCGACCATGCAGTGCGACGGCGGCGCAGCCGGCGTCCTGGGCGACCTGCCCGGCGTCGAGGAAAGTCTCGTGCTCGCGGTCGAGCCCGATCCGGGTCTTCATGGTCACCGGCACGCCGGATGGCTGCGCCGCGTCCACCGCCGCCCGCAGGATCTGGCCCAGCAGGGCCCGTTTCCAGGGCAGCGCGGCGCCGCCGCCCCTGCGGGTGACCTTCGGGACCGGGCAGCCGAAGTTGAGGTCGACATGCCCGACGTGGTGCTCGCCGACGAGGATGCGCACCGCCTCACCGACGTGCGTCGGGTCCACGCCGTACACCTGGACGGAACGAACCGGCTCCCCCGGGCCGAACTGCAGCATCGCCAGCGTCTTGGGGTCACGCTCCACGATGCCGCGTGAGGTGATCATCTCGCTGACGAACAGGCCACCACCCTGCTCGCGGCACAGCTGCCGGAAGGCCGCGTTGGTGACCCCGGCCATCGGGGCCAGCACCACCGGCGGCTCGACCAGCACGCCTGCCAGCCGCAGCGGGGCCGCGACAGCGCTCACGCGCCCCATTCTCCCTGCCGGCCCCCTGCCGGCCCCGCCCGTCCGCGCCGCCCGTCCGTCCGTCCGTCCGTCTGCGGCAATGATCACGTTAAGCAGGTGTCTTGCTGCTTTGCACGGCTCCGAGACCGTGCAAAGCCGGCCGAGTCCTGCTTAACGTGATCATTGCGCCGGACGGCGCTCCTAGTGGACGACCGCCTTCTCGGCGCCCGCACCGGTGAGGGAGCGGACCTCGAGCTCGGCCCACTTGGACATGTCGGCCTTCTCCTTGGCCGTGACGGTGCCCAGCCAGCCCATGAAGAAGCCGAAGGGGATGGAGATCAGGCCGGGGTTGTCCAGTGGGAACCAGGAGAAGTCGACACCCTGCAGCATCGAGGCGCTGCGACCGGTGACCGGGTCGGGAGTCTTGCCCGACACGACGGGGCTGAACACGATCAGCCCGACCGCCATGGCGAGGCCGCCGTAGATGCTCCAGACGGCACCGCGGGTGTTGAACCGCTTCCAGAACAGCGAGTAGAGGATCGTCGGCAGGTTCGCCGAGGCCGCGATGGCGAAGGCGAGGGCGACGAGGAACGCGATGTTCTGGTCCTTGGCCAGGATGCCGCCGACGATCGCCAGCGCGCCGATGACGACGGCGGTGATGCGGGCCACTCGCACCTCGGAGTCGGCCTCCACCTCGCCCCGCTTGATGACGCTGTTGTACACGTCGTGGGCGAAGGACGCCGAGGCGGTGATAGTGAGGCCCGCGACGACAGCGAGGATGGTTGCGAACGCGACCGCGGCGATGAAGCCCAGCAGCAGCGTCCCGCCCAGCTCGAACGCCAGCAGCGGTGCCGCGGCGTTGCCCTTGCCCGGCGCACCCAGGATCTTCTCCGGGCCCACGAGGGCGGCGGCGCCGAAGCCCAGCACCAGGCTGAACAGGTAGAACAGGCCGATGAGCGAGATCGCGTAGACGACCGAGCGACGCGCCTCCTTGCTGCTCGGCACCGTGTAGAAGCGCATCAGCACGTGCGGCAGACCCGCGGTGCCCAGAACGAGCGCGATCGACAGCGAGATGAAGTCGATCTTGGTGAGGGTCGACACGCCGTACCGCGCACCGGGGGCGAGCAGGTTCGTCGCCGACTCACCGAGCTCGTCGTTGGTCGTCTGCTGGGCCGCCGCCATCACGTCGGACACGTTGAAGCCGTACTTGGCGAGCACCCAGACGGTCATCAGGGCGGCACCCGAGATCAGCAGCACCGCCTTGATGATCTGCACCCAGGTCGTTCCCTTCATGCCTCCGACCAGCACGTAGACGATCATCAGCACGCCGACCACCGCGATCGTGACAGCCTGGCCGACCGTCGAGGTCACGCCCAGCAGCAGCGACACCAGTCCACCAGCACCGGCCATCTGGGCCAGCAGGTAGAACAGCGACACCGCCAGAGTCGAGATGGCGGCCGCGGTGCGCACCGGACGCTGGCGCATGCGGAACGACAGCACGTCGGCCATCGTGAACTTGCCGGTGTTGCGCATGAGCTCGGCGGTGAGCAGCAGCGCCACGAGCCAGGCCACGAGGAAGCCGATCGAGTACAGGAAGCCGTCGTAGCCGGTGAGGGCGATCGCACCGGTGATGCCGAGGAAGGACGCGGCCGAGAGGTAGTCGCCGGCGATCGCGGTGCCGTTCTGCCGGCCGGTGAAGTTGCGGCCGCCCGCGTAGTAGTCCGCGGCGGTGGTGTTCTGCTTGGAGGCCCGGATGACGATCACGATCGTGATCGCGACGAAGAGACCGAAGATGGCCATGTTGAGCGCGGGGCTGCCGACCTGCGTCGCCCCCGCGGCGAGGATGCCGCTCATGCCCGACCCTCCTCGATCTCGTGCCGCAGCTGCTCGGCCAACGGGTCGAGCGAGCGGTTGGCGTGGCGCACGTACAGCCAGGTGATGAGCGCGGTCGAGGCGAACTGGCCCAGCCCGAGCAGGATGCCGACGTTGATGCTGCCGAACACCTCGGTCGCCATGAACTCAGGCGCGAAGATCGACAGCAGGACGTAGAGCATGTACCAGGCGAGGAACGCCACGGTCATGGGGAAGGCGAAGCCGCGGTAGCTGCGCCTGAGCTGTTGGAAGTCGGGGCTCTTCTGCACCGACTCGTAGGTCGCGACGGGGATGCCCCCGGCGCGACGATCGTCCGTGGTACTCACGCCCTACCTCCTGGTGTGCGGGGACCCGGTGGTCCACTCGACCGGTGGCGCGGACGCTAGGGCGTGCGTGAGACGGGTCACAGGACCTGCGCGCCCGGACGCGCCCAGCGGGCAGAACGCGGCGTTCGCCGGACGTCCCCGCTGCGACGAGCGGTCGGACGGCACCGGCGAACGGTCGACCGCAGACGGTCGGGCCGCCGGGCCATGGGGCCGCCGGGCCGGCCGGGCCCCGCAGGTCGTCCACGAGGGACCGACCCCCGGGCCATCGCCATGATCCACGGCAAGCCATCCACCAGACGGGCCGCGTCGAAGTGAACGAGGCACCGCCCAGGGTGGATTAGCCACCGTGGATCACACAGTGGCGGAGGTTCCGTTGCCGTGGATCACCGAGGGGGTGGCGGCACGTCGCGCGGCGGTCGGACGGCGCGGCGGTCGGACGGCGGGGCAGGGGGACGGCGGGCAGGGACGCGGCGCCCCGCCGCAGGCGGATGAGGTCAGCAGACGGGCAGGCGCTCGCCCAGCCATGCCCGGACGCCGGTGACCGGCACCCGCTGCTGGGCCATGGAGTCACGGTCGCGCACGGTGACCGCGTCGTCGTCCAGGCTGTCGAAGTCGACAGTGACGCAGAAGGGGGTGCCGATCTCGTCCTGGCGGCGGTAGCGCCGGCCGATGGCCCCGGCGTCGTCGAAGTCGACCGTCCACGACTGGCGCAGCTCGGCGGCCAGGGCCCGCGCCTTGGGCGAGAGGTCGGCGTGCCGCGACAGGGGCAGCACCGCGACCTTGACCGGCGCGATGCGCGGGTCGAAGCGCATCACGGTGCGCTTGTCGACACCGCCCTTGGTGTTGGGCGCCTCGTCGACGTCGTAGGCGCTGAGCAGGAAGGCCAGCACCGACCGGCTCAGCCCCGCTGCCGGCTCGATGACGTAGGGCACCCAGCGCTGCGCCTTGTCCTGGTCGAAGAACGACAGGTCGACCCCCGAGCTCGTCGCGTGCGTCGACAGGTCGAAGTCGGTGCGGTTGGCGATGCCCTCGAGCTCGGCGAACTCGGTGCCCCCGAAACCGAACCGGTACTCGATGTCGACGGTGCGTTTGGAGTAGTGCGACAGCTTGTCCTTGGGGTGCTCGAACAGCCGCATGTCGTCCGGGTCGATGCCAAGGCCGACGTACCAGTCCCAGCGGGTGGTGATCCAGTACTCGTGCCACTGCTCGTCGGTGCCGGGCTCGACGAAGAACTCCATCTCCATCTGCTCGAACTCCCGGGTACGGAAGATGAAGTTGCCCGGCGTCACCTCGTTGCGGAACGACTTGCCCGTCTGGGCGATCCCGAAGGGTGGCTTCATCCGAGCGGAGGTCATCACGTTGAGGAAGTTGACGAAGATGCCCTGCGCGGTCTCCGGCCGCAGGTAGTGCAGGCCCTCCTCGGTCTCCACCGGGCCGAGGTGGGTGCGCAGCAGGCCGTTGAACATGCGCGGCTCGGTGAACTGCCCCTTGGTGCCGCAGTGCGGGCAGGCGACGTCGGCCAGCCCGCCCGCCGGCGGGCGGCCGTGCTTGGCCTCGTAGGCCTCCTCGAGCTGGTCCGAGCGCCACCGCTTGTGGCAGGCGGTGCACTCGGTCAACGGGTCCACGAACGCCTCCACGTGCCCGGAGGCCACCCAGACCGGCGTGGGCAGGATCACCGAGGAGTCGAGCCCGACGATGTCGTCGCGGGTCTGCACCATCGCCTTCCACCACTGCCGGCGGATGTTCTCCTTGAGCTCCACCCCCAGCGGCCCGTAGTCCCAGGCCGAGCGGGTACCGCCGTAGATCTCCCCGGACGGGTAGACGAAGCCGCGGCGCTTGGCCAGCGAGACGAGGGCGTCGGTGCGGTCAGTGGGCACGGTGGGGGAGGTTCTCCGGGGGACGGGCCGGACGCCGCAGGCGTCCGGGGGGCAGGGAGTGGGCAGGTCGCAGCAGTGCCAGGGTAGCCGGGCCCGGCCGCCGCCACAGACGCGCCGAGGGCGGTGGTGAGCATGGCGGCCCCGGCGTCGTCGAGCACGCCCAGGGCCCCGATGACCCGACCGCTGGGCAGCAGGCCGGCAAGCACCCCCAGCGACGTCACCGCCGTGCGCGCCGACGGCCGTGCGCGAGCAGCATGGTGAGGAACGCGGTGGCAGCCGACCCCGCCACGGCGACGGTGAGCACCGGCCCCGGCGTCGGCGCCGGAGGCCACCCTCACCTCGGCCTGCTGCACTGGTCAGCAGGCAGGTCGGGGCAGGGCCGGAGGGCCAGCACGGTGGACGGCAGCCGGTCTCGCTCAGCCATGCGCCGGCCCGGCCGTGTCGGCGTCGGCGGCGCGGTCGCTGGCCCTCGCGCTCAGCCCGTCGGCCGTGGCGACGAGCAGCGGCTCGAACGCGGTCGCCTCGTCGATGGCCGTGGCGAGCACCGGGACCGCCGTCACCTTGACGTCGTAGGCCGACAGGGCGCGGCGGAACGACCCGACGTTGTCCCACCAGGTGACCAGCACCCACAGCTCAGGGTCGTCGGTGGACCGGCCCACGGTGCCGCTGCGGAACCCGGGCCGCGCCCGCAGCGCGTCCAGGGCAACCCGGGCGTCGGCCTCGAATGCGGCGGCGTCGGGCAGGGGGACCCGGTGACGGGTGACGCTCAGCACGAGCGCCACGGTAGGGCTAGCGTCGCCGCATGCGACTGCTGGTCCTGGGTGGGACGTCGTTCGTCGGCCGTCACCTGGTCCACGCCGCCCTCGCCCACGGGCACGCGGTGACGGTGTTCAACCGCGGTCGCACAAACCCGGGCCTGTTCCCTCAGGTCGAGCACCGCTCGGGTGACCGCGACACGGGTGACTACGCATCGCTGACGACCGGCAGCTGGGACGCCGCCGTCGACGTGACCGCGTACGTGCCCCGGCACGTCACCGAGGTGCTGGACTCCCTCGGGACCCGAGCGGGGCACTACGTGCAGGTCTCGTCGGTGTCGGCCTACGACGCGCGGTGCGCCCGGCAGGACGAGGACTCCCCGCTGTGGCCGCCGCCGGAGCCGCGCACCGAGCAGGTCAACGACGAGACGTACGGCCCGCTCAAGGCGGCCTGCGAGCGGGCCGCGACCCGTCGTCTCGGTCCTGGTGCCTGCGCGGTGGTGCGACCGACCTACGTGGTCGGCCCGCACGACCCCACCGACCGGTTCACCTACTGGGCCCGCCGGATGTCGCGGGGCGGACGCGTCGCCGTGACGGCGTCCGACCGGCCGGTGCAGGTGATCGACGCCCGCGACCTCGGGGCCTTCCTGCTCACCTGCGCGACCCGCCGCGTCGTCGGCACGATGGACGCGGTCGGCCCCTGGGCCCGGCTGCGCGAGCTGCTCGGCGCCCTGGCCGTCCCCGACCGGGCACCGCAGCTGGTCGAGGTGGACCCGCAGGTGGTGGCCGCGGCCGGCCTGGTGCTGCCGCTGGTCTGCGACGACCCGGCCACCGACGCGCTGATGACGCGGCCCGGCACCCGCGCCGTGGCCGCCGGGCTGCACACCCGCTCGCTGGCCGAGACCGCGGCCGACACGGTCTCCTGGGACGCGGCCCGCGGCTTCCCGCCGCTGCGGGTCGGACCGACGCCCGAGCAGGAGCGCTCGCTGCTGGCGGGCTCCCTCGATGAGCCCGGAGCGCTGTGACGGACCCGCCGTCTAGCATCGCCGGGGCGGGGTGAACGTCGACAGCTGGGGAGGTGCCATGAGCGAGCAGCCGGGGCACCCGGGGCGCTGGCACCTGTCCGACACGCTGCCCCCGGAGGACACCTCGCTCGACGCGCTGGCCACGCTGGCATCGGGTCCGGATCCCGCCCCGCGCGAGCCGGTGCCCTCGTGGTTCCGCCGCGGCATCGTCTATGCGGGCTTCGTGGTGCTGGCCTTCCTCGTCGGCACCTGGATGTTCACCCGGCTCGGTGGATTCTGGCCGATCATCGCCTTCGCCTTCTTCATCGGCCTGGCCATCGAACCGATCGTCAACTGGCTCGAGCGCAAGGGCCTGCGGCGTGGCGCCGGGACCGGGCTGGTGCTGGCCACTCTCATCGTCGGGACGATCGTGTTCTTCGTCGCCTTCGGCAACCTGCTGGTGACACAGCTGGTGGGACTGGTGCAGGACCTTCCGAGCGTGATCGACCGGACGCTCGATTGGGTCAACGGCCGGTTCGGCACCGACTTCACCGTGCAGTCCGCGCTGGCCGCCATCGGACTGTCCACAGCCTTCTTCGCCGGCCTGGCGCGTGAGCTGGGCACCGGCCTGCTCTCGGTGCTCGTGTCAGCAGTCGGGCTGGTCTTCGCGGCGGCGGCGGGGCTGCTGTTCGCCTTCTACTTCGCTGCCGACGGGCCGAAGCTGCGACGCACCATGGCGTCCTGGCTGCCGCCGCAGCGCCAGCGCGTCTTCTACACCGTCTGGACGATCTCGGCGAACAAGGCCGGCACCTACGTGATCTCGCGGGGCATCCTCGCGGTGATCTCCTCCATCGTCTTCGCCATCTTCTTCGCCCTGGTCGGGCTCGACTACTGGCTGCCGCTGGCCCTGTGGGTGGGCTTCGTCTCCCAGTTCATCCCGACGATCGGCACCTACCTCGCCGGTGCCCTGCCGGTGGTGATCGCCCTCACCAGCGGCCAGCCGGTGCTGGCCCTGGTGATCATCGGGGTCACCATCGCCTACCAGCAGGTGGAGAACCTCGTCCTCACTCCCCGGGTCACGCAGCAGACACTGGAGGTGCATGCGGCCGTCGCCTTCGGCTCAGTGCTCGTCGGCGGCATCCTGTTCGGTGCGGCGGGTGCACTACTGGCCATCCCCGTGGTGGCGATCGTCATCTCGGTGCTCGACACCTACGGCAAGCGCTACACGCTGGTGCCCGAGTTGCAGACCCTGGAACGGGCCGCAGCCGACGGCAAGGCCGACCACCTCCCCGACCGAACCAGCCCTCAGTCGGAAGGGTCGGTGGCCGCCACCCCGGCAGGGTCCGCGCCGCCGTAGCGTCGGTCTCGCTGGGCGAACTGCTCGACGGCCCGCCACAGGTGGCGGCGGTCCACGTCGGGCCACAGGTCGGGCACGAAGACGAGCTCGGCGTAGGCCGACTGCCAGAGCAGGTAGTTGCTGATGCGCTGCTCCCCCGACGTGCGCAGGAACAGGTCGACGTCGGGGATGTCGGGGTTGTACAGCCGCCTGGCCAGCGTCTCCTCGCTGACTCGGTCGGGGTGCAGCCGTCCGGCGGCAACCTCGGCGGCGATGGCCCGGGCCGCGTCGGCGATCTCGGCCCGCCCGCCGTAGTTGACGCAGAACTGCAGGGTGAGCCGCGTGTTGCGAGCGGTGAGCCGCTCAGCCGCCTCGATCTCCTCCAGCACGCTGCGCCAGAGCCGAGGACGACGCCCTGCCCAGCGCACGCGCACCCCCATGTCGTGCAGCTCGGTGCGTCGGTGCCGGATGACGTCGCGGTTGAACCCCATGAGGAAGCGCACCTCCTCGGGCGAGCGCTTCCAGTTCTCGGTCGAGAACGCGAAGGCGGACAGGTAGGGGATGCCCAGCTCGAGGGCTCCGTGCACCACATCGACCAGCGCCGTCTCCCCTGCCTCGTGGCCCTTCGTACGCGGCAGACCGCGCAGCTGGGCCCATCGGCCGTTGCCGTCCATGACAACGGCCACGTGCTGGGGCAGCAGCTGCCGGGGCACCGCGGGTGGTCGCGCTCCGGAGGCGTGCGGTGTCGGCGCTCGCAGCGGTTGCGCGCTCATCGGGCACCTCGGTCGACCAGCGCCATCGACCGCAGCCCACGGTCGAGGTGCCACGGCAGGTAGGCGGCGACCACACCGTGCGCCTCGCCTCGCTCGGACTGGGACGCCGTACCGGCGGCGTCCCAGTCCCCGCTGAGCAGCGCCGCCAGCAGCCGTAGCGTCCCCGGTGCGGGGCTGGCCGCACCGGGCGGGCGGCAGCCGCTGCAGACCGCGCCGCCCGACGGGACGGAGAACCAGCGGTGTGGTCCCTGCTGCCCGCATCGCGCACAGTCGTGGAAGCTCGGGGCGAACCCGGCCACCGCCATGGCCCGCAGCTGGTAGGCGTCGAGCACCAGGTCGGCCGGGTGGTGCCGGTCCGCCAGTGCCCGCAGCGCCCCCACCAGCAGCAGGTACTGCTGGGTCGCGGGCTCGCGCTCGTCGACGAGCCGCTCGGCCGTCTCCAGCATGGCGGTGCCCACGGTGTAGCGGGAGTAGTCCCCGGCGATGCGGGCGGCGTAGGTGTCCAGCGTGACGGCCTGGGTGACCACGTCGAGGGTGCGGCCGGTGGCGAACTGCAGGTCGACGCGCATGAACGGCTCGAGCCGGGCCCCGAAGCGCGACTGGGTACGACGCACCCCCTTGCCCACGGCGCGCACCCGGCCGTGGCGGCGAGTGAGCACCGTGACGATGCGATCGGCCTCGCCCAGCTTGTGCGTGCGCAGCACGACGCCCTCGTCCCGGTACAGCACCACGGCGTCATCGTGCCAGGCTGACCCCCCGTGACCGACCAGGACGGGCTGCGCGCCCTGCGCGAGCACCGGCACGTCGGGCGGCACGGGCCGCGTCGCTCTGCTGCCCGGTCGGCGTCTGGGAACTGGTGCGGCGGCGGCCGATCCGTCCGCACGACGGCGATGCTCACATCGCCCGGTTCACCGCCGAGACCACCGCACGCAGCGACGCGGTGACGATGTTCGGGTCGATCCCCACCCCCCAGAGCACCCGACCGCCGACCGCGCACTCCACGTAGGCGGCCGCCGTCGCGTCGCCGCCGGCCGACAGGGCGTGCTCGGCGTAGTCGAGCACGCGCACGTCCACGCCGACCGTGGCCAGTGCGGTGACGAAGGCGTCGATGGGGCCGGTGCCCTCCCCGGTGAGCACCCGGCGCTCGCCGTCGAGGTAGACCGCCACCTCCAGGGCGTCCCGACCACCCGCAGCCCGCGAGGTGTGCACGGAGTTCAGCGCCAGCGGCGCCGTCCGGTCGAGGTACTCCCCGGCGAAGATCTGCCACATCTGCGCCGGCTCGACCTCGCCGCCGGCCTCGTCGGTGTGGTGCTGGACGACCTGGGAGAAGTCGATCTGCAGCCGGCGCGGCAGGTCGAGGCTGTGCTCGGTGCGCATCACGTAGGCGACCCCGCCCTTGCCCGACTGCGAGTTCACCCGGATGACCGCCTCGTAGCTGCGGCCGACGTCCTTGGGGTCGATGGGCAGGTACGGGACGTCCCAGCCGAACTCCCGCACCGGCGTCCCGGCGGCGGCGGCGTCGCTCTCCAGCCAGTCGAAGCCCTTCTTGATCGCGTCCTGGTGGCTGCCGCTGAACGCGGTGTAGACCAGGTCGCCGCCATAAGGGTGCCGCTCGTGCACGGGGAGCTGGTTGCAGTACTCGACGGTGCGACGGATCTCGTCGATGTCGGAGAAGTCGATCATCGGGTCCACGCCCTGGCTGAACAGGTTCATCCCGAGGGTGACCAGGTCGACGTTGCCGGTGCGCTCGCCATTGCCGAACAGGCAGCCCTCGATGCGATCGGCACCTGCCTTGAGGCCCAGCTCGGCGGCGGCGACCGCCGTCCCCCGGTCGTTGTGCGGGTGCAGGCTGAGCACGAGGGACTCCCGGCGCGGCAGGTGGCGGTGCATCCACTCGATGGAGTCGGCGTAGACGTCGGGGGTGGCCATCTCGACGGTGGCCGGGAGGTTGACGATGAGGCGGCGGTCCGGCGTCGGGTCGATCACATCGATCACCTTGCTGGTCACCTCGAGGGCGTACTCCAGCTCGGTGCCGGTGTAGGACTCCGGGGAGTACTCGTAGAAGATCTCGGTGTCCGGCGTGACGATCTCGTGGTACTTCATCGCCAGCCGCGCGCCGCTGGTGGCGATGTCGGTGATGCCGTCCCGGTCCAGCCCGAAGACGACCCGCCGCTGCAGCTGCGAGGTCGAGTTGTAGAAGTGGACGATCGCGCGCGGGGCGCCGCGGACGGCCTCGAAGGTGCGCTCGATCAGGTGCTCGCGGCACTGGGTGAGCACCTGGATCACCACGTCGTCGGGGATGAGGTCGTCCTCGACCAGCATCCGGACGAACTCGAAGTCGGTCTGGCTCGCCGAGGGGAACCCGACCTCGATCTCCTTGTAGCCGAGCGTGACGAGCAGGTGGAACATACGCTTCTTGCGCTCCGGGCTCATCGGGTCGATGAGTGCCTGGTTGCCGTCCCGCAGGTCGACGGCGCACCACTGCGGGGCCTGCGTGATCGGGCGACCGGGCCAGCTGCGGTCGGGGAGGTCCGGCACGTACCCGCGCGCCTCGAAGGGCGTGTAGCGCGCCAGCGGTAGCCCGGACGGCCGCTGCGCCGGCGGGAACGTCGTCCGCGGCTGGGTGGTGCGGTGGGGGGTGCTGCTCACGTGGTCTCCCTCGGCGAGGTGGGGTGAGACCGGCAGCGCGAGGCTCCGCGACGAGGGAGCCGGTCGGTCTAGGCCCCGTCGCGGCGGCTAAGGAGCAGCGCGCCTTCGAGCACGGCGCCAGAGTACACGCTGAGCCGGCTCAGGCTGCCGGTGCCGGCGCCGCGGCCTCGGGGACGGCCGGCCAGACCGTGTCGTCCCAGACCAGCAGGCTCTCGGCGAGCGGGCGCCGGCCACGGGGGGCCAGCTCGCGGGTCCGCAGGTCGGGGGGCAGACGATCGGCGGGTGCCTGCCGACCGACCGCGACGACGACGACGGGCTCCACCCCCTCGGGAGCGGCGAGCAGGTCACGCACCGCGGCGTGGTCGAACCCACCCATCTGGTGCACGGCCAGACCGGCGGTGTGGGCCTGCACCCCCAGCTGAGCCACGGCGAGCCCGAGCTCGTAGTCGGCCGAGCCGATGGGGCGGCCGTCCCGGGACCGCTCGGCCAGGGCCACCACCAGCGCGCTGGCGTCCCCGGCCCACCGCCGGTTGCCCTCGTGCAACGCGGCCAGCAGGGCGGCGTGCAGCCTCGTCCCGCGACGAGCCAGGGCGAAGCGCCACGGCTGCCGGTTCATCGCGCTGGGTGCCCAGCGGGCAGCCTCGAGCAGCCCGAGCGCGACGGCGTCGAGCAACGTGTGAGCGGGGTCGAACGAGCGCGGGCTGGTGCGCTCGGCGAGAACGGAGTGTATTTCGGTCATCGGAGCCTCCACGGATCGCATTTAGTTGCTTGTTCAACTACCTGCATCGGTGCCACATTCCCGCCCCGCCCCGACCCGCCCCCGACCGAAGCCACGGCCGCGCCGCGACCGCGCCGCGACCGCCGAGCCTCGCGCCGGCGCCAATGACCACGCGAACGTGGCGTTCAGGCACTTGGCGGGGCGTGCACACCTCGCCAGGTGCCTGAACGCCCACTTGACGTGGTCATTCGGACGGGATGGACGGGGGGTCGGCGAGGGGCGGGGGTCAGAAGCCGAGGCGACGCAGCTGCTTGGGGTCGCGCTGCCACTCCTTGGCGACCTTCACGTGCAGGTCGAGGTACACCGGCGTGCCGAGCAGCGCCTCGATGTGCCGGCGGGCCTGCGAGCCGATGCGCTTGACCCGCTCGCCGGAACGGCCCACCAGGATGGGTTTCTGGCTGCTGCGCTCCACGTAGAGCACGGCACGCACGTCCAGCAGCGGCCGGTCGGTGGGACGGTCGTCACGCGGCACCATCTCCTCGACCACGACGGCCAACGAGTGCGGCATCTCCTCGTGCAGCCCCTCCAGCGCGGCCTCCCGGATGAGCTCGGCGACCAGCACCTCCTCCGGCTCGTCGGTGAGCTCGCCGTCCGGGTAGAACGCCGGCCCTGGCGGCATCAGGTCCACGAGCACCCGCTCGAGCACCGGCACCCCCTTCCCCGTGACGGCCGAGACCGGAACGACGGCGGCCCAGTCCAGGCCGACCCGCTCACCCAGCCCGGCGAGGGCTACCAGGTGCTCGGCGAGTCGGTCCGGCGACACCGTGTCGATCTTGGTGGCCACCGCGACCACCGGGGTACGTGCCAGCGTGGCCAGCGACTGCGCCACGAACCGGTCGCCCGGACCCACCCGCTCGTCGGCCGGCGAGCAGAACGCGACCGCGTCCACCTCCGACCAGGTGTCGCGGACGAGGTCGTTGAGCCGCTGCCCGAGCAGCGTGCGGGGGCGGTGGAGGCCGGGGGTGTCGACGAGGACGAGCTGCGCGTGCGGCCGGTGCACGATCCCGCGGATGGCGTGCCGCGTCGTCTGCGGGCGACTCGACGTGATCGCCACCTTCTGCCCGACCAGCGCGTTCGTCAGCGTCGACTTCCCGGTGTTCGGCCTGCCGACCAGGCAGGCGAAGCCGCTGCGGTGCGCGGGCGCCGGGTCGGACGGCAGGTCGGTCGACAGGTCGCGCGGCACGCGACACAGTGTGCCGGGCCGGCGACGCAGGGGTGGGGCACGGTCACCCGACCGGCCTCGCCCCTTCGGGGTGCGCCGCCCCGCCGGCGTCGTCGGTGTCCTCGGCACGGCGCACTGCCACGGTGCCCACCCGGTTGCGCCGCCCCGAGGCGGACTCGGCCCGGAACACGAGCCCACCGACCTGCACCTGGGAGCCGGGGATGGGCACCCGGCCCAGGTGCTTGGCGAGCAGTCCGCCGACCGAGTCGACGTCGTCGTCGGTCAGGTCGACCCCGAACAGGTCGCCGACCTCCTCGATGTTCATCCGGCTGCTCACCCGCACCGATCCGTCGGGGAGGCGGTGGACGGCATCGGCGGCTCGGTCGTACTCGTCGTCGATCTCACCGACGATCTCCTCGAGGACGTCCTCGATCGTGACCAGCCCGGCGGTGCCGCCGTACTCGTCGACGACCACGGCGACGTGGGTGCGACCCGCCTGCATCTCGCGTAGCAGCTCGTCGACCGGCTTGGAGTCGGGCACGAAGATCGGCGAGCGCATGACGGAGTCGACCCGCTCGGTCGACTCCGCCTCGTGCCGGTCGTAGACGCGCCGGACGACATCTTTGAGGTAGACGACGCCGACGACGTCGTCTACGTCCTCGCCGGTGACCGGGATGCGGCTGAACCCGCTGCGCAGCGCCAGCGACAGGCACTGGCGCAGCGTCTTGTGCCGCTCCACGAAGACCATGTCGGTGCGAGGCACCATCACCTCGCGGGTGATGGTGTCGCCGAGCTCGAAGACCGAGTGGATCATCTGCCGCTCGTCCTCCTCGATGACCTGGCTCGCCTCGGCCATGTCGACCAGCTCGCGCAGCTCCGCCTCGCTGGCGAACGGGCCCTGGCGGAAGCCCCGGCCGGGGGTGAGCGCGTTGCCGATGAGGATGAGCAGGCTCGACAGCGGCCCGAGCACACGGGTGGCGACCGTGAGTGGCCCGGCCGCGGCCAGCGCCACCCGGTCGGCGTGCTGGCGGCCCAGGGTGCGCGGCGCGACCCCGATCGCCACGTACGACACCACCACCATCGTCGCCACCGCGGCGAGCAGGGCGGCCCAGCGTGGCGCCAGCGCGTCCAGGTAGAGGGAGGTCACGAGCACGACCGCCCCGATCTCGGCGACCAGCCGGAGGAAGAGAGCCGTGCTGAGGTGGCGGGCGGGGTCGGTGGTCAGCTGCTGGAGCCGGCGGGCCCCGGTGCGCCCGTCGTGGACGAGCTCGCCGGCGCGGGCGCGGGAGTAGGAGGACAGCGCCGCCTCGGCCATCGCGATCAGCGCGGCCACCGCGACGAGCACGACGACGGCGACGACGGCCCACGCAGTGGTCACCTCGCCCCCCGCCGGAGCGGTGAGTGGGCCGTCACGACCCGACCTGCGGGTCGACCCGTGCCCGCCACTGCGCGAGCACCTGCTCCTGCAGCCCGAACATCTCCCGCTCCTCGGCCGGCTCCGCGTGGTCGTAGCCCAGCAGGTGCAGGATGCCGTGCGTCGTCAGCACCTGCAGCTCGGCTCGGGTGCCGTGACCGACTGCCGCCCCCTGCCGCTGCGCGACGGCCGGGCAGAGCACCACGTCGCCCAGCAGGCCCGGCTGAGGGTCCTGACCGTCGGGCGTGGGACGCAGCTCGTCCATCGGGAAGGACAGCACGTCGGTCGGCCCCGGCTCGTCCATCCACTGGACGTGCAGCCGCTCCATGGCGGCCTCCTCGACGAGCAGCAGCGACAGCTCGGCCTGAGGGTGGATGCGCAGCGTGTCGAGCACGAACCTGGCCAGGTCCAGCAGCTCGGCCTCGTCCACGACCGCGCCCGACTCGTTGAGCACCTCGATGCTCACCGCCGCCCCCTCGCCCCGCCCCGTCCCGCGTCGGCGGCTGCCTCGTGCCGACCGTAGGCGTCCACGATGGCTCCCACCAGCGCATGACGGACGACGTCGTGGCTGGTCAGGCGGCAGAACGCGACATCGTCCACAGCGTCGAGGACGGCCTGCACCTGGCGCAGCCCGCTCACGGTGGCACTCGGCAGGTCGACCTGGGTCACGTCGCCGGTGACCACCATCTTGGAGCCGAAGCCGAGCCGGGTGAGGAACATCTTCATCTGCTCCGACGAGGTGTTCTGGGCCTCGTCGAGGATGACGAACGCGTCGTTGAGCGTGCGCCCGCGCATGTAGGCCAGCGGCGCCACCTCGATCGTGCCCTCCGTCATCAGCCGGGGGATGGTGGCCGGGTCGAGCATGTCGTGCAGGGCGTCGTAGAGCGGGCGCAGGTACGGGTCGATCTTGTCGGCCAGCGTGCCGGGCAGGAAGCCGAGCCGTTCTCCGGCCTCCACCGCGGGCCGGGTGAGGATGATGCGGGTCACCTCGCGCGACTGCAGCGCCTGCACTGCCTTGGCCACCGCCAGGTACGTCTTGCCGGTTCCTGCCGGACCCACCCCGAAGGTGAGGGTGTGTCGGTCGATGGCGTCGACGTAGCGCTTCTGGTTGAGGGTCTTGGGCCGGATCGTGCGGCCGCGGTGCGACAGGATGCTGAAGGTGAGCACGTCGGCCGGCCGCTCGGCCGTCCGCGCTCGCAGCATCTGGGCCGAGCGCGCCACCGCCTCCGGGGTGAGGCCCTGCCCGGTACGCACCACCGCGACCATCTCGTCGAGCAACGACTCGGCCAGGTGCACCTCCGGGGCCGGTCCGGTGAAGGTCACCTCGTTGCCGCGCACGAGCACGTCGACGTCGGGCACCTGGGCCTCCACCACGCGCAGCAACGCATCACCGGAGCCCAGCAGGCTGACCATGGGGATGCTGGCCGGCACCACGCTGCGGTGCTGGGTTGGTGCGGCGTCGGCGGAGGCGTCGATACCGGCCATGCTAGCCACGCCCCCCGGCCGCTGCCCCCGTCCGCCAGCGCGCGGTGCCGCTGAGCAGCACCGCGGCCGCAACCGTGCCCGCCGTGGCCGAACGCAGCACGGTCGGCCCGAGCGAGGCCACCCGGGCCCCGGCCTGCACCAGCGCGGTGCGCTCGTGGTCGGCGACCCCTCCCTCCGGGCCGACGACGAGAAGCACCTCGCCGGACGCCGGGACGTCCAGGTCGACGGCGGGAACCGCCTCGACCGTGTCGAGCAGCACGGTGAGCGAGGCACGCCGGGCGCGACCCACCAGCCCGGCCAGCTCCAGTGGCTCGCCCACCACCGGGACCCAGGCCCGGCGCGACTGCTTGGCGGCCTGCGTCACGGCGGCTCGCCAGCGGCGCAGCCCCCGCTCGGCTCGCTCGCCGTCCCAGGCCACCACGCTGTGCGCGGCGGCCCAGGGCAGCACCTCGTCGACGCCCACCTCGGTCAGCGTGGCCAGGGCACGCTCGGCGGCCTCCTGCTTGACCAGGGCCTGGGCGACGACCAGTCGCGGCTGGGCCGACTCCTCCTGCTCCCGCTCGTCCACCCGCAGCTCCAGCCGCCCGCGCGACACCTCGAGCACCGTGCAGCGCAGCCGGCGGCCCTGCCCGTCGGTGAGATGGACGGCCTCGCCGGGGCGCAGCCGCCGGACGTCGGCGGCGTGGTGCCCCTCCCGGCCGGTGAGCACGACGCGGTCGGCGTCGGGGGCGGGCAGGTCGGCCGGGTCGATCAGGAAGACCGGAGCCGTCACTGGAACTTCTCGCGCAGGCGGGCGAAGAACCCGCCCTCGGCGGGTGCACCGGAGGGGGCGGCGACCCTCTCCTCCCCTCGCACCGCGGCCAGCTCGCCCAGCAGCGCGCGCTGCCGCTCGTCCAGACCTGTGGGGGTGCGCACCTCGACGAACACGACGAGGTCGCCGCGGCCGGACGAGCGCAGCCTCGGGGCGCCCAGGCCACGCAGCACGATCCGCTCCCCGAACTGGGTGCCCGGCGGCACCTCGACCGGACGCGGGCCGTCCAGCGTCTCGAGCTCGAGCGAGGTGCCCAGAGCCGCGGCCGACATGGGCAGCGGCAGCGTGCACAGCAGGTCGTCGCCCTCCCGGGAGAACACCGGGTGCGGCCGCACGACCACCTCGACGTAGAGGTCGCCGGGGGGGCCGCCGCCCGGGCCGACCTCGCCCTCGCCGGACAGCTGGAGCCGGGTGCCGGTGTCGACACCCGGGGGCACCTTGATCGACAGGGTGCGGCGGGTGCGGACCCGGCCGTCGCCGGCGCACTCGTGGCAGGGCCGGGGGTTGACGGTGCCGAAGCCGCGGCACTGGGGGCAGGGCCGGGTCGTCATGACCTGGCCGAGGAACGAGCGCTGCACATGGCTGATCTCGCCGCGACCCCGGCACACGTCGCAGGGGACGAACTGCGACCCGTCGGAGGTGCCCTGGCCGCCGCAGCTCGGGCAACCGACCGCCGTGTCGACCTGCACCTCGTGCTCGGTGCCGAACAGGGCCGAGGCCAGGTCGATCTCGATGCGCAGCAGCGCGTCCTGACCCCGGCGGGTACGGCTGCGTGGCCCGCGGCTGCTGGTCTGCCCGAAGAAGGCGTCGAAGATGTCGGTGAAGGTGAAGCCGTCGCCGGGCATGCCGCCGGGACCGGCGCCGCTGCTGCGCAGCGGGTCCCCACCGAGGTCGTACATCTCCCGCTTGCGGGGGTCGGAGAGCACCTCGTAGGCGTTGGTGACCTGCTTGAAGCGCTCGGCGTCCTCGGCGTCCCCGGACACGTCCGGGTGGTACTGGCGCGCCAGCCGCCGGTAGGCGCGCTTGATCTCCTCGGCCGAGGCGTCCCGGGCAACCCCGAGCACCGCGTAGTGGTCCGTGGGCACGGCTCTCCTACTCGCTCAGCCGGCCAGGATCTGGCTGACGTACCGGGCAACGGCTCGGACGGTGGCGATGGTTCCGGGGTAGTCCATCGGCAGCGGCCCGACCACCCCGAGCGAGCCGAACAGCTCGCCCCCGGTGCCGTACGAGCTGGAGACGACGGCGCTGGAGGCCAACGCCTGGTGCTCGTTCTCGGCGCCGATGCGCACCGAGACCGCCAGCGGGGTGGTGGCCTCCCCGAGCAGGTGCAGCAGCACCACGTGCTCCTCCAACGCCTCCAGCAGTGGTCGCACCCCGGTGTCGAACTCCCGGCCGTAGGAGATGACGTTCGCGGTGCCGGCGACAGCGACCCGCTCGTCGTGCTGGGCGGCCAGGTTCTCCAGCAGCGCGGCGACCACGGCCGCGACCGGTGCCCGGTCCTGCGGGGTGAACCGTTCGGTCAGGTCGGCCAGCAGCTGCCCCACGTCGGCCAGCCGCTGGCCCACCAGGGCGACGTTGAGGCGCGAGCGCAGGTCACCCAGGGCCACCTCGTCCAGCTCGCTCGGGACCTCGACCACGGTCTGGTCCACCCGGCCGTTCTCGGTGATGAGCACCACCAGCACCCGGGACGGTCCCATCGACACCAGCTCGATGTGCCGCACCGCCGAGCGGGTCAACGACGGGTACTGCACCACGGCGATCTGGCGCGTCAGCTGGGCGAGCAGCCGGACGCTGCGGGTGACGATCTCGTCGAGGTCGACGGCCCCCTCGAGGAAGGTCGAGATGGCCCGCCGCTCCGCGGGCGACAGCGGCTTGACCGTGCTCAGCCTGTCCACGAACACCCGGTAGCCCTTGTCGGTGGGCACCCTGCCCGCGCTGGTGTGGGGCTGGACGATGTAACCCTCCTCCTCCAGCACGGCCATGTCGTTGCGCACCGTCGCCGAGGAGACGCCCAACGAGTGCCGCTCCACCAGAGCCTTGGACCCCACGGGCTCGCGGGTGGCGACGTAGTCCTCGACGATGGCGCGCAGCACGTCCACCTTGCGGTCGTCCAGCATCCTTGTCACCGCCTCCCTGGCTCTGGTCGAGCAAACCTGGCACTCCGAGCTCGTGAGTGCCAAGTCTACGCCGGGGCGGGCCGCGCCGCCGCTGGGCGAGTGCCCGTCCCCTGCGGCTCGGAGGTGCCACCATGGGGCCATGAGTCGTCCGAGCGTGCCGCCCCCGATCCCGCCTGAGGACCGCGAGCCGGCCCAGATGTGGGAGGCGGAGTTCAACGAGGCCGACTCCCCGGCGCCCGATGGCTACTACCGCCCAGATGTCGGGGACGTCGGCCAGCCCGCCTCCTGGGGTGTGCGGGTGCTCGCCTACCTCATCGACGCGGCGCTGGTGGCGATCCCGGTCGCCGTAGGCCAGGTCGTGGTCGTCCTCGGCGGTGGCCGTCCGGGCATCGACACCAGCGGGCTGGGGCTCGTCGCCGTTCTCGCCGGCCTCGCCGGCCTCGGGGTCTGGCTGTGGAACCGCGTGCTGCGCCAGGGCCGCACCGGCCGATCGGTGGGCAAGTCGACCGTCGGGCTGGTGCTGCTGGCCGAGAGCGACGGTCGACCGATCGGTGCGGGACGGGCCTTCGCCCGAGACGTGGCCCACGTCCTCGACGCGCTGCCCTGCTACCTCGGCTTCCTCTGGCCGCTGTGGGACGCCCGGCGGCAGACCTTCGCCGACAAGGTCGTGCGCACCACGGTGATCGCGATGTGACTCGCTCCCGCCGGCTCAGGTGAGCCGCAGCGTCACCGCAGTGGCCAGCAGGCGTCCGCTGCGGGTCAGCCGCACCCGGCCGGACGATGCGTCCGCCGGGGCCACCAGCCCCTGCGCCCGGAGTGCCGCCAGCTCCCCGGTGGCCCGTTCGCCGAGCGCGGCCTCGATGTCGGCGCGGTCGGCCCCAGCCCTGGTACGCAGGCCCAGCATGATCCGCTCCAGCCGCCGGCTGGGCTCGTCCAGCACCTCCCGCTCGGCCGCGGGACTGGCCCCGGCGGCCAGCCGACGCGCCCAGGTCGCCGGGTGCTTGACGTTCCACCACCGCACCCCACGCACGTGGCTGTGCGCGCCGGGGCCGATGCCCCACCAGTCGGCGTCGGTCCAGTAGAGCTGGTTGTGCCGGCAGCGGGCCCCCTGGTCGCGGGCCCAGCTCGACAGCTCGTACCACGCCAGCCCAGCCGAGCCGAGGCGATCGTCGGCCGCCTCGTACATCGCCGCCATCAGGTCCTCGTCGGGGGCGGCGACCTCCCCGCGGTCCACCCGGGCCGCGAGCCGCGTGCCGGGCTCGACGATGAGGGCATAGGCGCTGACGTGGTCGGGCTCCAGCGCCAGCGCCACCTCCAGGGTGGCCTCCCAGTCGGCCGCGGACTCCCCCGGCGTGCCGTAGATGAGGTCGAGGCTCAGGTTGTCCAAGCCCGCCGCCCGGGCGTCGGCCACCGCCGCCGCCACCCGGCCCGGGGTGTGCACCCGGTCGAGGACGGCGAGCACGTGCGGGCTGGCGCTCTGCATGCCCAGCGACACCCGGGTGACACCCGCCGACCGGGCCCCGACGAGCCAGCGCGCCGTCGCGGACTCGGGGTTGGCCTCGCTGGTGACCTCGGCGCCCGGCTCGAGCCCGAACCGCTCGGCGACACCGTCGAGGACCCGGCCCAGGTCGTGCGGGTCGAGCAGGGACGGCGTGCCGCCACCGACGAACACCGAGGTGACCGGCACGGCCCGGCCGAGCACGCGGCGGGCCAGGTCGAGCTCGGCCAGCGCCGCGTCAGCCCAGGTGTCCGGCGTGGCCCCCGGGTCGGTCCCCAGCTGGGTGGCGGTGTAGGTGTTGAAGTCGCAGTAGCCGCAGCGGGTCACGCAGAACGGCACGTGCAGGTAGATGCCGAACGGTCGCGCGCCGAAGCTCTCCAGCGCCGGCGCGGGCAGCAGCCCGTCCGCAGGGACGGGCTGGCCTGGCAGCAGAGGTCCCGGCATGCCACCCATGGTGCCCGGCCCGCCACGCAGCTCAGCGGTACATCCCGTCCAGCACGTCGGCGAACTGCTTCTCGACGATCTTGCGGCGGACCTTGAACGACGGGGTCAGCTCCCCCGCCTCGACCGACAGGTCCCGGGGCAGGATGGTGAACTTCTTCACCGTCTCCCACCGCGGCAGCGACGCGTTCACCTCGTCGACGTACGCCTGCACCATCGCCGTCGTCGCCGGGTGGGCGAGCACCTGCTCGTACGAACCCGGCACGCCGTGCTGCTCGGCCCACCCGAGCAGGGAGTCCGGGTCCAGGGTCACCAGCGCCGAGACGAAGTTGCGGCCGTCGCCGTGCACCACGATGTTGCTGGCATACGGGCAGGCCGCCTTGAACTTGATCTCGATGCCCTGGGGCGCGACGTACTTGCCCCCTGAGGTCTTGATCAGGTCCTTCTTGCGGTCGGTGATGCGCAGGTGCCCGTCGGCGGTGATCTGTCCGATGTCGCCGGTGTGGAACCAGCCGTCGGTGAAGACCTCCGCCGTCTGGTCGGGCAGGTGGTGGTAGCCCTCCATCACGCACGGGCCCTTCACCAGCACCTCGCCGTCGGGGGCGATGCGCAGCTCGGTACCCGGCAACGGCGGTCCGACGGTGCCGAAGGCGTAGCCGTCGAGCCGGTCGACGCAGCAGCCGGCCGACGTCTCGGTGAGGCCGTAGCCCTGCAGGATCAGCAGCCCGACGTCGTCGAACCAGTGCGCGATCTCCAGGCTCAGCGCGGCGGCAGCCGACACGAAGAACCGCACCCGGCCGCCCATCGCCTCGCGCACCTTCACCAGCACGAGCCGGTCGGCCACGGCGTACTCCGCGCGCAGCAGCAGGCCCGGGCCCGTCCCCGACCGCCGGGCCTGTCCGGCTCGGGCCGCCACGCCCATGGCCCAGGTGAACAGTCGAGCCTTGACCCCGCCCTCGCGCTCCATCCGGTTGAGCAGGCCGGCGTGCACCTTCTCGAAGATGCGAGGTACGGCCGGGAAGATCGTCGGCTGCAGCTCGGCGAGGTTCTGCTGCACCTTCTCGACGCGTCCGTCCACACCGAAGACACACCCCACCTTGAGCTGCAGCGAGATGAGCACCTTGCCGAAGGAGTGGGCCAGCGGGATGAACACGAACAGCAGGTCGTCGCTGCTGATCATGTCCAGCGAGTCCAGCGCGTCGCCCTCGTAGACCCAGTTCGCCTGGGTGAGCCGCACGCCCTTGGGTCGGCCGGTGGTGCCGGAGGTGTAGATGAGCGTGGCCAGGCTGTCCGGGCGGACCGCGGCGACGGTGCGCTCCACCAGGTCCGGGTCGGTCGCGAGCAGCGCCCGGCCCCGCTCGGCCAGGGCGTCGGTGCTGATCGACCAGTCCCCGTCGGCAGCAGCGAAGTCGGTCAGCAGCACGACCCGCTCGACGTGCGGGATGGCGTGGCGGATGGACGCCAGCTTGCGCAGCTGCTCGCCGTCCTCGACGAACACCACCCTGGTGTCGGAGTCGGTGAGGATGTAGGCCACGTCATCGGCGGGCGTCGTCGCGTACACCGTCGTGGTGGCCCCGCCGGCGCACATGATGGCGAGGTCGGCAAGGATCCACTGCACCCGGGTGTTGGAGGCGATGCCCACCCGCTGCTCCGGCTGGACGCCCAGCGCCATCAGGCCCGCCGCCCAGGCCGCAACCGTGTCCCCGGCCTGCTGCCAGGTGGTCGACAGCCACCCTGCGTCCCCCGGAGCGCGGAACGCCTCTCGGTCCGGGGAGAGCCGCACCCTCTCCAGGAACATCGCACCGAGGGACGCCGCCCCCGCTGTCGTCTTGGGAACCGTCGTCTGCATGCCGACCACCACCCCGGGGGAACGATCGTCCACCTGTCAACGTACGCCCGCGTGTCCGGGCCGTCGCGGGACCAAGGGCACGGACGCGGAGCGGGGGCGGGCCGCGACCGGCCCGCCCCCGCTCCGCTGTGTGCTGAGTCAGGTGTAGAAGCCGTCCAGCACGTCGGCGTACTTCTGCTCGACGACCTTGCGCTTGACCTTCAGCGACGGGGTGAGCTCGCCGGACTCGATGGTCAGGTCCTGCGGCAGGATCTCGAACCGCTTGACCGTCTCCCAGCGGGGCAGCTGCTTGTTCACCTCGTCGATGTGCTTGCCCACCATCTCCTTGGTCTTGGGGTGGGAGACGATGTCGGCGTACGAGCCGGAGATGCCGTGCTCGTCCGCCCAGACCTTGATGGACGCCTCGTCGAGGGTCACCAGCGCCGAGACGAAGTTGCGGCCGTCGCCGTGCACCACGATGTTGCTGGCATACGGGCAGGCCGCCTTGAACTTGACCTCGATGCTCTGCGGTGCGACGTACTTGCCGCCCGAGGTCTTGATCAGGTCCTTCTTGCGGTCGGTGATCTTCAGCAGGCCGTCGCTGGTGATCTCGCCGATGTCGCCGGTGTGGAACCAGCCCTCGTCGTTGAAGACCTCGGCGGTCTGCTCGGGCAGGTTGTGGTACCCCTCCATCACGCCCGGGCCCTTGACGAGGATCTCGCCGTCCTCGGCGATCTTCACCTCGGTACCCGGAGCGGGCTCGCCGACGGTGCCGAAGGAGTAGTTGTGCGGGCGGTTGACGAACGTGAACGCCGAGGTCTCGGTGAGGCCGTAGCCCTCGAGGATGATGAGGCCGACGTTGTCGAACCACTCGGCGATCTCGCCGGACAGCGGCGCCGACCCGGACACGAAGTAGCGCACCCGCCCGCCCATCCGGGCGCGGATCTTGCTGTACACGAGCCTGTCGGCCAGACCGAGCTGGATGTTCGTGAGCGCTCCGGGGCTGCGGCCCTCGCGACGGGCGGCGCCGGCGGCGGCACCCACGCCCTCGGCCCACTGGAAGATGCGGTACTTCACCCCGCCCTCGCGCTCCTGCATCGTCTGGATGGTCCCGTAGACCTTCTCGAAGATGCGCGGGACGGCAGCGATGAACGTGGGCTGTACCTGGCCGAGGTGCTCGACGAGCCTGTCGACCCGACCGTCCACCGCCGCGGCGAAGCCGACCTTGAGCTGGCCGGAGATGAGCACCTTGCCGAACGAGTGGGCCAGCGGCAGCCACAGGTACTCCAGGTCGTCGCTGCGCAGCACGCCGAGGGAGTCCATCGCGTCGCCCTCGTACACCCAGTTCTTGTGGGTCAGGCGCACCCCCTTGGGCTTGCCGGTGGTACCGGAGGTGTAGATGAGGGTGGCGAGGCTGTCCGGGCGAATGCTCTGCACCCGGTTCTTCACCGCGTCCGGGTCCGAGGCGAGCAGCTCCTCGCCCTTGGCCGCGAGATCGGCGACGCTGATGACGACGTCCCCGTCGGCGGCGTCCGCGTCGGTGAGCATGATGACCCGACGCAGCGACGGGATCTCGGCGCGCACCGACATCAGCTTGTCCAGCTGAGTGCGGTCCTCGACGAAGACGATGCCCGTGTCGGAGTCGTTGAGGATGTAGGCGACGTCCTCGGCGGGCGTCGACTGGTAGAGGGTGGTGGTCGCGGCCCCGGCGCACATGTTCGCCAGATCGGCCCACACCCACTCCAGCCGGGTGCTCGAGGCGATGCCGACCCGCTGCTCGGGCTCGACGCCGAGGGCGAGCAGGCCCGCGGCCCAGGAGACGACCAGGTCACCGGTCTCGCCCCAGGTGTAGGACTTCCACTCGCCCTCGCCGACCGGCTGGCGGAAAGCCTCCCAGCTCGGCGTCAGCCTCACCCGGTCGAGGAACATCTCCCCCACGTTCGCTGCGGTGCTGCCCTTGTGGTGCTCGGCCACCGTGTCGGTCATCAAGCCTCCCCATGCGCTGTGAGCCGCACCACGGCGGCAGGACGTGCCCCGACGTTACCGGCCTTGCGGCTCATCTCACACCCCGGAATGCGCAGATTCGTCGGAAGTCCGGACGTTCCGTTCGCAGTGCTCGGGAGGACCCGCCGCGACCACGGGCTCAGGGGGCGGAGGCCTCGGAGGTGGACAGCGCGGCGACGAAGGCCTCCTGCGGCACCTCGACCCGGCCGACCATCTTCATCCGCCGCTTGCCCTCCTTCTGCCGCTCCAGCAGCTTGCGCTTGCGGGTGATGTCGCCGCCGTAGCACTTGGCCAGCACGTCCTTGCGCAGCGCCCGGATCGTCTCCCGGGCGATGATCCGCGACCCGATGGCCGCCTGGATCGGCACCTCGAACTGCTGGCGGGGGATCAGCTGCTTGAGCCGGGCCGTCATCGCCACCCCGTAGGCGTAGGCCTTGTCCCGGTGCACGATCGCGCTGAAGGCGTCGACGGTGTCGCCCTGGAGCAGGATGTCGACCTTGACCAGCTCGGCCGCCTGCTCGCCGGTCGGCTCGTAGTCCAGGCTCGCGAAGCCCCGGGTGCGCGACTTGAGCGCGTCGAAGAAGTCGAAGACGATCTCCGCGAGCGGCAGCGTGTAGCGCAGCTCGACCCTGTCCTCGGACAGGTAGTCCATCCCCAGCAGCGCGCCGCGCCGGGCCTGGCACAGCTCCATCACCGCGCCGATGTACTCGCTGGGGGCGATGACGGTGGCCCGCACCACCGGCTCGTGCACCTCGGCCACCTTGCCGGTCGGGAACTCGCTGGGGTTCGTCACGACGACGGACGTCTCGTGCGTGCCGCCCTCCAGCACCACGCGGTAGACGACGTTGGGCGCGGTCGAGATGAGGCCGAGACCGAACTCGCGCTCGAGGCGCTCACGGACGATCTCCAGGTGCAGCAGGCCGAGGAACCCGCAGCGGAAGCCGAAGCCCAGCGCCGCCGAGGTCTCCGGCTCGAACTGCAGGGCGGCGTCGTTGAGCTGCAGCTTCTCCAGCGCCTCGCGCAGCTCGGGGTAGTCCGACCCGTCGATGGGGTACAGGCCCGCGTAGACCATCGGCCTGGGCTCGCGGTACCCGGCCAGCGCCTGCCCGGCGCCGCGGCGGGCGTCGGTGACCGTGTCGCCGACCTTCGACTGCCGCACGTCCTTGACCCCGGTGATCAGGTAGCCCACCTCGCCGGCGGCCAGGCCGTCCGAGGGCACCATCTCGGGCGAGATGACCCCGATCTCCAGCAGCTCGTGGGTGGCCCGGGTGGACATCATCGTGATGCGTTCCCGGGCACTCAGCCGCCCGTCGACCACCCGGACGTAGGTGACCACCCCACGGTAGGAGTCGTAGACCGAGTCGAAGATCAGCGCCCGCGGCGGCGCGTCCGGCTGGCCCGACGGCGCCGGCACCTGGCGGACCACCTCGTTGAGCAGCTCCTCGACACCCGCTCCGGTCTTGCCGGACACCCGCAGGCAGTCCTCCGGACGGCCACCGATCAGGTGCGCGAGCTCGGCGGCGTACTTGTCCGGGTCGGCCGCCGGCAGGTCGATCTTGTTCAGCACCGGGATCACGACCAGGTCGTTCTCCAGCGCCAGGTACAGGTTGGCCAGCGTCTGGGCCTCGATGCCCTGGGCGGCGTCCACCAGCAGCACCGCCCCCTCGCAGGCGGCCAGCGACCGGCTCACCTCGTAGCTGAAGTCGACGTGGCCGGGGGTGTCGATGAGGTTGAGCACGTGCGGGGTGCCGGCCCGCTCGCCGTGCGTCGGCGTCCACGGCAGCCGCACCGCCTGGCTCTTGATCGTGATGCCGCGCTCGCGCTCGATGTCCATCCGGTCGAGGTACTGGGCGCGCATGCTCCGCTCGTCGACCACGCCGGTGAGCTGCAGCATCCGGTCGGCCAGGGTGGACTTGCCGTGGTCGATGTGGGCGATGATGCAGAAGTTGCGAAGGATCGCCTGCGGCGTCGCTGCGGGAGCAGGCGCGGTCGGCGGCACGTCGGCGTCCTTGTCGTCGGGGCCGCGGCGCGGCGGCAGGCGGCGGCTCGTCCCAGTGTCCCACGTGGGCCCGTCAGGTGAGCCTGGTGATCTCCACCGTCGCGGTGAGGGTCGACGCGCCGCCACCGGCGTAGACGCCCTTGACCGGGGCCACGTCGGCGTAGTCCCGTCCGGTCGCCACCAGCACGTGGTCGCGGCCGACGGGACGACCGTTGGTGGGGTCCGACGGCACCCACGCCGAGCCGTCCCAGGCCTCGATCCAGGCGTGGGACTCGCCGGTGACGGCCTCGCCCACCCCCGCGGATGCCTTGGGGTGCAGGTAGCCCGAGACGTAGCGAGCGGGGATGCCCATGCCGCGCAGGACCGTGAGCGCCAGGTGGGCGAAGTCCTGGCAGACCCCGCTGCCGGCCTCGAAGGCCTCTCGGGCCGACGTGTGCACCCCCGTCGTCCCCGGCGCGTACGCCAGCGCCGCGCGCGTCCATTCGCCCACCGCCGCCGGCGCCTGCGCCGGGGTGCAGCGACGGCGCAGGTCACGCGCCACCCGGTCGAGCCGGGGGTCGGGGGCGGTGTACTCGGTCGGGCGCAGGTACTCCACGAACCGGGTGGCCACGCCCGGCTGCTCCAGGTCGGGCCAGTCGAGCACCACCGGCTCCCCCGTCCCGTCGACCGGCCAGCCGGTCTCGACCACCGCCGACCCGACGATGACCAGGCTGCGGTGCGGCACGTGCAGGTCGAGCACGTGCACGACGGTGCCGAAGTAGTCGACGTAGTCGAGCACCCGGCCCACCGGGGTCACCTCGAGCCGGGCCTCGAGCACCACCTGGGCCGGGCCCGTGCGTGGGGTCACCCGCAGCTCGTTGTACGAGGCAGTGACGGGGGCGTCGTAGCGGTAGTCGGTGACGTGGCGCACCCGGAGCCGGGCCGGCCCGGTCACGACAGCGCCTCCGCCGACCACTCCACCGGCAGCGCCTGGCGGAAGAACCGGTCCGCGACGGCGTCGTGCGCGGCGGTCATCGCCCGCTGGACGTCCTTGAGCTTGGCCGGCAGCTCCTCGGTCAGCGCGCGCGGCTCGCTGTAGGCGAGCGTGGCCCGGGCGGCACCGACGATGCGGTGCGCGCGGCCGACGACGGCGCTGCGGTCGCTCTCCGGCTCCAACGTGGCCAGCACCTGCTCGGCCTCGGCCAGCGCGTGCAGCAGCGAGCGTGGGAACAGCCGGTCGAGCACGAGGAACTGCACGACCCCGTCGGGGGTGAGCCGTCCCCGGTGCGAGCGCAGGTAGGCCTCGTAGCCCCCGCAGGACCGCAGCAGCAGCACCCAGGCCGCGGACGGCGCCCCCCAGCGCACCTCCGCCGACAGCAGTCGCGCGGTCATGTCGACACGCTCGAGGCTGCGCCCGAGCACGAGGAACTTCCAGCCGTCGTCGCGGCTCATGGTGGAGTCGACGTACCCGGCGAACAGCGCGGTGCGGCGGCGGATGAAGGCGAGGAAGCCGTCCGGGCCGCGCCGTCGGGCCAGCGACCGCTCACCGGGCAGCCGGAGCGAGGTGGCGTTGAGGCACTCCCACATCTCCGCGGAGATCACCTCGCGCACCCCGCGGGCGCTCTCGCGGGCGGCCAGCAGCGAGCCGGCCGCCGACGTCGGCTGCTCCGAGGAGTAGCCGAGCGTCTCCATCACGTCGGCGACGCCGAGCATCCGGTCGGTCGGACCGTCGGCACCCATCACCGACAGCAGCCGCCGGCACCCCGCGTCCACCCCCTCGGGGTCCAGCCCGTAGAGCCGTCCGTGCACGTGGCTGTCGAGGATGCGCCCGGTGTCGTCGGCCCGTTCGACGTAGCGGCCGATCCAGTACAGCGACTCGGCGATGCGGCTCAGCACGACGTCGTCCCCTGGCCCGCCTGCTGCTGCTGCTGTTGTTGTTGCTGCTCGGGCGCGCTGTCGTCCCAAGGGCCCACGACCAGGCCGCCGAGCGAGGGGTGAGCCCCCGCCGCGGTGCCGATGTCACTGGACGGGGGCACCGCGGCGTCAGCGGCAGGGCCGACCGCGCGGAAGGTGCCCGTCTCGGTCACCAGCCCCGACAGCACCCAGGTGTCCTTGCTGCCGCCGCCCTGGCTGGAGTTGACGATGAGTGAGCCACGCCGCAGGGCCACTCGGGTGAGCCCGCCCGGCAGCACCCAGACCCGCTCGCCGTCGTTGACCGCGAAGGGGCGAAGGTCGAGGTGGCGCGGCTCGAGCCGCCCCTCGACGAACGTGGGGGCCGTCGACAGCTGCACGACCGGCTGGGCGATCCAGTTGCGCGGGTCGCGCTGCACCTGCTTGGCGACCCGCTCGAGTACCGGTGGCTCGGCCCGGCTGCCGATGACGATGCCCTTGCCGCCGGAGGCGTCCACCGGCTTGAGCACCATCTCGTCGAGGTGGGCCAGCACGTGCGCCCGCTGCTCGGGGTCCTCCAGCCGGTAGGTGTCGACGTTGCGCAGCACCGGCTCCTCGCCGAGGTAGTAGCGCACCAGGTCGGGGACGTAGGAGTACAGCAGCTTGTCGTCGGCCACGCCGTTGCCGACCGCGTTGGCGATGGTGACCGAGCCGAACCGGGCGGCGCCGAGCACGCCGGGGACGCCCAGCACGGACTCGGCCCGGAAGTGCACGGGGTCCAGGAAGTCGTCGTCGATGCGCCGGTAGATCACGTCGACCCGGCGCTCGCCCTCGGTGGTGCGCATGAAGACCACGCCGTCGCGCACGACCAGGTCGCGTCCCTCGACCAGCTCGACGCCCATGGCGCGGGCCAGCAGGGTGTGCTCGACGTAGGCAGAGTTGAACACTCCCGGGGTGAGCACGACGACCACCGGGTCGTCCACCGCCGGTGCGGTCGCCTGCAGCGCCGCGAGCAGCCGGGACGGGTAGTCGTCCACGCTGCGGATCGGCAGCGACCCGAACAGGTCGGGGAAGACCCGCGCCATCGCCTGCCGGTTCTCGATCACGTAGGAGACCCCGGACGGGGTGCGCACGTTGTCCTCGAGCACCCGGAACCGACCCTGCTCGTCGCGGATGAGGTCGATGCCCGAGACGTGGATGCGCACGCCGCGCACGGGGCGGATCCCGTGGGCGGCCCGGTGGAAGTGCCGGGACGTCATCACCAGGCGGCGGGGCACCACACCGTCCGCGAGCACCTCGCCCCGCAGGTAGAGGTCGTCCAGGAACGCCTCGAGCGCCCGCACACGCTGCGTGACGCCTCGCTCGACCTCGGCCCACTCGTCGGCGTCGATGACCCGGGGGATGGGGTCGAGCGGGAAGGGGCGTTCCTCGCCGGAGAACGAGAAGGTGACGCCCTGGTCGGCGTAGGCGTTGGCGAGCAGGTCGGCCCGGGCCAGCATCTCCTCGGTGGACAGCCCGCCGACGGCTCGCAGCACCTCGGAGTAGGCCGGGCGCGGACGGCCTCGGGCCGAGACCGCCTCGTCCCACGTGGGGTGGTTCGCCCCGGCCTGGGCCCGGCGGTACCCCTCGAGCAGGGGGGCGCCGGGCGCGAGGGCCATGAGCGCTGATCGTAGGGGGACGGCTGTGCGCTGCTACCCTGGTGCCAGCAGCCAGGACGAGCGACCCCACCGCTGGTCCGTCCCCCCGTCAACCGGCGCCCTCATCCCGACGTCAGCAAAGGCACGACACGACCCGTGGCGAACATCACCTCTCAGAAGAAGCGCATCCTGACCAACGAGAAGCGTCGGCTGCGCAACAAGTCCGTCAAGTCGTCGGTGCGGACCTCAGTGCGCCGGTTCCGCGAGGCCGCCGACGCCGGCGACGCCGAGAAGGCCACCGCCCTGGCGGCCGAGGCGAGCCGCGCGTTGGACAAGGCCGCGGCCAAGGGCGTCATCCACAAGAACCAGGCCGCCAACCGCAAGTCGGCCATCGCGAAGAGGGCAGCGTCCCTGTCCTCCTGACCGTCGCGGTCAGGCTCGGGCGTCGCAGACGGCCAGGACGGCATCGGTGAGCGCCAGCGCAGGGTCGCTGGAGGCGCCCTTGACGGCGAGGTCCGCCTCGGCCACCCGCTGCAGCGCGAGAGCCAACCGGGCGGGGGTCCACCCCCGCAGCTGGCCACGCAGCACCCGCACCTTCCACGACGGCACCCCCAGGTCGCGCGCGACGTCGGCGTCGCGGTAGCCGCGGGGGACGGCGGCCAGCCGAGCCAGGGTGCGCAGCGACGACGCGAGCGCACCCACCACCAGCACCGAGTCGGTGCCGGTGGCCAGCGCCCAGCGCAGCTCGGTGAGGGCCTGTGCGGTGCGCCCGGTGACGGCGTGCTCGGCGATCGTCCAGCCCTTCACGTCGGCGCGGCCCTCGACGTAGGCGGCGACCTGCCGCGCGGTGACCACGCCGTCGCCGTCGGCGACGAGCTGCTCGCTCATCGATGCCAGCGCCCGCAGGTCGCTGCCCAGCACCTCGACCAGCAGGGTCGCGGCGTCGGGCTCCACCCGGCCGCGGTGCCGGCGCACCTCGTGCTCGACGAAGCCGACCTGGTCCTCCGGACGCTTGATGGGGTCGCAGCGCTCCTCGGCGACCCCGGCCCGGCGCAGGGTGTCGAGCAGCCTCTTGCCCTTGACCCCACCGGGGTGCACGAGCACGACCACCACGTCGTCGGGCGGAGCCGCGGCGACCTGCGCCAGCGCCTCGGCGAGGGCGTCGTCGGCCTGATCGATGCCCTCGACGACAGCGATCCGGCTGGCGGCGAACAGCGACGGGCTGAGCATCTGCGCCACCGCACCCGGCGTGAGGTCTGCGGCGGCCACCCGGCTCACGTCGGCCTCGGGGTCGGCCTGGCGTGCCCGGCGGACGACGCCGGCCACCGCCCGCTCGGCGAGGAACGCCTCCGACCCGGTCACCAGGGTGACGGGCGGGACCTCGGCGGACGGCACGGCGCCCAGCCTGCCACGGCCCGCCCGGGCGCTGGTCACGGCCGAGGGCCTCGCCGGACGAGCGCCACGGCGCCCCGGTCGTCGACGGCGACCGCCACGTCGCCGTCGAGGTCGGTGCGGGCCACCTGCGTGCCACGCCTGGTCAGGTCGGTGAGCAGCCCCGGGTCGGGGTGGCCGTAGGGGTTGTCGGAGCCGACGCTCACCACTGCCACTGCTGGGTTCGTCGCGTCGAGGAAGCCCGCGTCCTGGTCGGCCGAGCCGTGGTGGGGCACCTTGAGCACGTCGACGTCGAGCCCGGACCCGTAACGGGCCAGCAGCGCCCGCTGGGCGTCGGCCTCGACGTCACCGGTGAGCAGCAACGACACTCCCCCGGCGGTCTGCACCCTCAGCACGACGCTCGCCTGGTTGGGGGCCGACCCCTCGTGGATCAGGCGGTGCGGCCACAGCACGGTCCAGCCGACCTCCCCGACCCGGCGCCCCTCCCCGGGCTGGGCCCGACGCACGGGCACCCTGCTGGCCGTGGCCCAGGCGCGCAGCGCCTCGGCCTGCTCGGCGGGCTCGTCCAGCACGGTGGTGAGCACCTCACCCACGGGCCGGTCGCGGGCCACGCCCTGTACCCCGGCGGCGTGGTCGGCGTGCAGGTGGGTGACGAGCAGCACCGGGACCGCCCGCACCTTCAGGTCGTCCAGACACCGGTCGATGCGGTCGGGGTCGGCGCCGGCGTCGACCACCACCGCCTGGCCGGGCCCGGACCGCAGCACCAGTCCGTCGCCCTGGCCCACGTCGCAGGCCACCAGCACCCAGCCCGGTGGCGGCCAGGAGGCCAGCGGCCCCGGGCGCAGCAGCAGCACGAGCAGCAGCAGGCACGACAGCGCGGCCAGGGCTCGTGATGCCAGCAGCACCGGCACCGCGACGAGCAGGCCGGCGCTGAGGAGCAGCGCGAGCACGGCCCCGCCCTGCCACGGCAGGGCCGTCCCGGGCAGGTCGGCCCCCCGCGCCGCGACCAGCACCACCCAACCGGTCGGCAGCACCGCCACCGTCGCCACCAGGTGCGCCAGGGTCGGGCTGACGACGCCGAGCAGGGCCGCGACCAGGCCGAGGACGGTCGCGGCCGGCACCGCCGGGGTGGCCAGCAGGTTCGCCGGCAGCGCGCTGACACTCATCTGCTCGGTCATGCCGACCAGCAGGGGGGTACAGGCGACCTGGGCCGCCAGCGGAACCGTCAGCGCCAGTGCCAGCGGTCGAGGGACCCACCAGGCCCGCTCGGCCCACCTGCCGGCGAGCAGCACGATGCCCCCCGTGGCCAGGCACGACAGGGCGAACCCCGTGCTGCGAGCCAGCCACGGGTCGAGCAGCAGCAGCACCAGGGCGGCCGCCGCCAGCGGGCCGGCACCGCGGCCGCGGCCCGAGCCGAGCAGCCCCAGCACGGCCACCACGCCCATCGCCGCGGCCCGCACGACGCTCGGCTCGGGGCGGGCGAGCAGCACGAAGCCGACGACGGCCACGACCCCCACCGCGGGCAGCGCCCGCAAGGGGGTACCGAGCCAGCGGGCCGTCCCCAGCACCGCGCCCAGGACGATCGCCACGTTGGCGCCGGAGACTGCCGTCAGGTGGGTCAGGCCGGTGTCCCGCAGGTCCTCGCGAACCGCCGAGGTGAGCAGCGTCTCGTCGCCCACCACCAGGGACGGGAGCAGGCCCGCGGGCCCGGCCGGCAGCCCCGTCACCGCCTCGCGCAGGGCGCGTCGCGGTCCGTCGGCCCAGGCCAAGGCGTCCGGCTCGGCGCCGACGACGGTCGGGGCCGCGCGCACGACCGCGAGGGCAGCCACCGGGCCGGCGCGCAGCGGAGGGTGCAGCGTGGCCGTGGCGGTGACCAGGGCGCCCGGGCGCAGCCCGTCCGTCGGCGGGGTCAGGACCAGCACCGGCGTGCTTGTCGCCACCGTTGCCCCGTCGGGACCGGCCCGCAGCACCTGCCGAACCTCGGCCGACACCCGCACCTGGCCGTCGCGCCAGCCGACCCCCGTCGCGGCACGGGGCACGGGGTCGCCGGTGACCCGCAGCAGCACGGGCACGGTCCGCCCCTGGCGGGCCAGCGCGTCGACAGGGCCGGCATGCAACGCGGCGACGCGTCCCGCCCCGGCCACGGCGGCAGCGATCGCGACCAGCAGGCAGATCGCCGCCAGCACGCCGACGCCGGCCCGAGGTGCGAGGGCACCGGTCCACCCGCGACCGCCCGCCCGCCCGGCGCCGGCGAGCAGGGCGAGCGCGGCCACCGCCACTCCCACCCCGGTGGCCGCCACCAGCAGCGCGGCGCCGGTCACGGTGCCGCTGGTACCCAGCCAGGCCCCGCCCCAAGCGGCGAGCGCCGCCGGTGCCAGCCGCAGGTCGGGCGCGGTCGGCGCGCTCAGACGGTGACCCTGCCCTGCAGGTCGGCCAGCACGCTCGGGCCGATGCCCGCGACCTCGAGCAGCTCCTCGACCGAACCGAAGCGCCCGTTCTGCGCCCGCCAGTCGACGATGCGCTGGGCGAGCACCGGGCCGATCCCCGGCAGCGCATCCAGGTCGGCGGCGGTGGCGGCGTTGAGGTCGACCGGCGCCACCCCGCTGCCCTCGCCCCCGGTCGGACCGCCCGCAGCCGACGCAGCGTCCGGGCCTCCCGGCGAGGCCACGGCCGGGTCAGCGGGAAGTCCGACCCGGACCTGCTCCCCGTCGACCAGCAGCCGGGCCAGGTTCACCGAGTCCAGGGCGGTGCCGGGCAGCGCTCCCCCCGCCGCGTCGACGGCGTCGACGACCCGCGAGCCCGCCGGCAGCACCACCACGCCGGGACGGGTCACCGCGCCGGCCACGTGCACGACGAGGTCGGCGGCGGGGGTGGGGGTGGGGGTGGGTGCCGGCCCCGGGGACGCAGGCGGGGTCGGCCCGGCCGACGGTATCGCGGGCGGTGTGGGGGTCGCGGCCAGTGGGACCGAGGTGGCCCGGGGCTGCGAAGCCGCCAGCACCAGCACCGTCAGCCCGAGCGCGAGCACGGCGAGCACCGCCACCACGGCCACGTGCGGCCCGCGCAGCTGCCGCTGCCCGACGGCTGCGTCCCCGGTGGTCTGGTCGCCCGCACCCTCGGCGCCGTCGCGGGACGCACGGGCCCGCACTCGGCTCCACGGGTCGTCCCCGCCGCGAGCTGCCATGTCCGGTGACGCTAGGCCGGGCGACCCGGTGGAGGGCGGTGCCGACCGAGCCCTGGGGACGACACGCCGGGGGCCGACGCCGCTGGGGATGCCGGTCAGGGCCCCTCGGCCGGTGGGACCGGGGTGTGCGGCGCCACGACCACGGCGACGACGCCCGGACCCACGTGCGCCCCGATGACCGCGCCCATCTGGCGGACCAGCACCGGGGGGGCGGCCGGCAGGCGTTGCGCGAGCAGGGCGGCGACCTGCTGCGCCTTGTCCTCGGCATCCAGGTGCTGCACCCCCAGCCGAACCGGACGATCGCCGGCCCGCTCGGCGGCGATGTCGGCCAGGCGGGCCAGCGCCCGGCCGGCGGTGCGCACCTTCTCCAGCGGTTCGATGCGCCCCTCGCGGATCGTGAGCAGCGGCTTGACCGCGAGCACCCCACCGACGAACGCCGACGTCGCCCCCACCCGGCCGCCGCGGCGCAGGTGCTCGAGGGTGTCGACGTAGAAGTCGGTGCTGCTGCCCGCCAGCGTGGCCTGCGCGAGCGAGGTCACCTGCCCCAGCCCCGCACCCGCTGCAGCCGCCCCCGCCGCGGCGAGCACGGCGAACCCGAGGGCGAGCCCGATCTGCTGGGAGTCGAGGACGGTCACCGGCAACCGGGCCTCGCGGGCCGCCAGTCGGGCGGCCTCCACCGTCCCGGACAGGGCGCCGGACAGGTGCACCGACAGCACGGCCTCGGCCCCCTGCGCCTGGGCCCGGTCGTAGGCGGCGAGGAAGCGGGCCGGCGCGGGGCGTGAGGTGGTGACCGGCTCCCAGGCGCTGAGCGCCCGCGCCACCTCGTCGGCCTGCACCTGCACGCCGTCCAGTCCGGTCCGCCCCGAGATCACCACCTCGAGCGGCACCACGACGACGCCGAGCCCCTCCACCTCCTGCGCGGTCAGGTGCGCGGTGGAATCGGTGACGACGGCCACTCGCCCGGGAGCGGTGCCAGCAGCGGTCACCCGCCCGAACCTAGCGCCGGCGGTACCGCTACGCCGGGACCACGTTGACCAGGCGCGGCGCCCGCACCACGACGGTGCGCACGTCCCGGCCCGCCAGCGCACGCTGCACCGCGGGCCGGGCCAGGGCCAGCTCGCGCAGCGCGTCCTCGGCCACGTCCGGGGAGACCTCGAGCCGGTCGCGCACCTTGCCGGCCACCTGGACCACGCAGGTGACGGTGTGCTCGACGAGCATCGCCGGGTCGGCGACCGGGAAGGGCTCGTGGGCCAGCGACCCGGCGTGCCCGAGCCGCGACCACAGCTCCTCCGCCAGGTGGGGGGCCAGCGGCGCCACCATGAGCACGAGCGCCTCGGCGGCGTCGCGCGGCACGGCGTCCAGCCGGGTGAGGTGGTTGTTCAGCTCGATCAGCCGGGCGATGGCCGTATTCATCCGCAGGCCCTCGATGTCGGCGCGCACCGCCGCGATCGTGCGGTGGATGAGCACACACGTCGCGTCGTCCATCGGGACGTCGACGACGCTCGCCAGACCCGTCTGCTCCGACACGACGTTGCGCCAGACCCGCTGGAGGAAGCGGAAGGCACCCACCACGGCGCGGGTCTCCCACGGGCGCGAGGCGTCCAGCGGACCCATCGACATCTCGTACACGCGCAGCGTGTCGGCACCGAACTCGCCGAACATCTCGTCCGGTGTGACCGAGTTCTTCAGGCTCTTGCCCATCTTCCCGTACTCCTGGGCGACCTCGACCTCGCCCCAGCGGAAGCCGGTGGGCACCGAGTCGTCCGGCACGACCTCGGCGGCGGGGACGTAGCTGCCGCGTGGGTCGGTGTAGGCGTAGGCCTGGATGTAGCCCTGGTTGAACAGCCGGCGGAAGGGCTCCTCGCTGGACAGGTGGCCCAGGTCGTAGAGCACCTTGTGCCAGAACCGGGCGTAGAGCAGGTGCAGCACGGCGTGCTCGACGCCGCCGACGTACAGGTCGACCCCGCCGACGTCGCCGGCCTCCTGCGGGCCCATCCAGTACCGCTCCACCCCGGGGTCGACGAACGCCTGGTCGTTCTGCGGGTCGAGGTAGCGCAGCTCGTACCAGCACGAGCCCGCCCACTGCGGCATGGCGTTCACCTCGCGCCGGTACCGGCGCGGGCCGTCTCCGAGATCGAGGGTCAGCTCCACCCAGTCGGTCGCGCGGGCCAGCGGGGGTTCGGGCTGGCTGGCAGCGTCGAGCGGGTCGTGCGCGCGCGGGGCGTAGTCACTCACCTCGGGCAGCTCGACCGGCAGCAGCCGGTCGGGCAGCAGCAGGGGCAGCCCCGCGTCCTCACCCTCGAGCGGGTAGACCACCGGGAAGGGCTCGCCCCAGTACCGCTGCCGACTGAACAGCCAGTCCCGCAGCTTGTAGGTGACCGTGCCGGCGCCCAGGCCCGTGCGCTCCAGCCACGCGATGATCGTCGCCTTCGCCTCGGCGACTCCCAGGCCGTCCAGCGACACCTCGTCGTTGGAGGAGTTGATGGCCGGGCCCTCGCCCAGGTAGGCCTCGCCGTCGAAGTCCGCCGGCGGCGCCACCGTGCGCACGATCGGCAGCCCGAACCGCTCCGCGAACTCCCAGTCGCGCTCGTCCTGCCCGGGCACCGCCATGATCGCGCCGGTGCCGTAGCCCATCAGCACGTAGTCGGCGACGAACACCGGGATGTCGGCGCCCGTCGTCGGGTTGGTGGCGAACGACCCGGTGAACACACCGGTCTTGTCCCGGTGCTCGGTCTGCCGCTCCACCTCGGTCTTGCGCGCCGCCTCGAGCCGGTAGGACGCGACGGCGTCGGTGGGAGTGGCGGCCCCGCCCGTCCACGCGGCGGGGATACCGTCGGGCCAGGCAGCCGGTACCAGCGCGTCCACCAGCGGGTGCTCGGGCGCGAGCACCATGAAGGTGGCGCCGAACAGCGTGTCGGGCCGGGTCGTGAACACCTCGAGGTCGCCCGCGGCCGTGGCGAAGCGCACCAGCGCGCCCTGCGACCGACCGATCCAGTTGCGCTGCATGAGCTTGATCGGCTCGGGCCAGTCGAGCCGGTCGAGGTCGTCCAGCAGCCGGTCGGCGTAGGTGGTGATGCGCATCATCCACTGGCGCAGGTTGCGCTGGAAGACCGGGAAGTTGCCGACCTCGCTGCGCCCGTCGGCGGTGACCTCCTCGTTGGCCAGCACCGTGCCCAGGCCGGGGCACCAGTTCACCGGCGCCTGCGACAGGTAGGACAGCCGATGGCCGTCGACCAGCTCGCGTCGCTCACGCAGGCTCAGCTCGCCCCACGGCCGCCCGTCGGGCGTCGCGCGGGTGCCCGCCGCCAGCTCGGCCTCCAGCTCGGCGATGGGGCGGGCGCGACCGGTGCCGCCGTCCGCGCGTGGCGCCTCGGGGTCGTACCAGGCGTCGAAGATGCGGCCGAAGATCCACTGCGTCCAGCGGTAGAACTCCACGTCGGTGGTGGCGACCGAGCGGCGCGGGTCGTGCGCGAGCCCGAGCCGGCGCAGCTGCCGGCGCATGGTCGCGATGTTCGCCTCCGTCGTCACCCGGGGGTGCCGGCCGGTCTGGACGGCGTACTGCTCGGCGGGCAGCCCGAACGCGTCGTAACCCAGCGCGTGCAGCACGTTGACGCCGTTCATCCGGTGGTACCGGCCGACCACGTCGGTGGCGATGTAGCCCAGCGGGTGGCCGACGTGCAGCCCCGCCCCGGAGGGGTAGGGGAACATGTCGAGCACGTACAGCTTGGGGCTGCCGTCGGCGGCCTGCGGTCCGGCCATCGGGCCGGTCGGGTTCGCAGCCTCGAAGGTGCCGTGCTGCTCCCAGTAGTCCTGCCAGTGCTGCTCGACCCGCGCCGCGAGCGCGGCGGTGTAGCGGTACGGCGCCTCGTCGGGCGTGGTCTGCGTCATCGTGTCCTCGCGTCGGTGCCGGCGGTGGCCGACGGCCGACCAGCCTATCGAGCGGACCCCGGGCCCTTCCCGCCCGTTTCGCCCAGTGCGGCTGCCACCGCCCGCCCTACCTCCTCGTGCGTGGGCCAGTCCCAGTGCAGCCCGTCGGGGTTGCCGCGGCCCTGTGCATGCATGGGTGTCACGACGGGTTCGACGTCGACGAACCGCAGGTCGTGGGACGCGGCGAAGGCGCGGGCCGCACCCAGCATGGTGGGGTAGTGGCGGTTGGAGGGGTAGGCCTCGGACTTCCACGGGGTCGGCCCGAGCAGCACCAGCACCAGGTCGGGCCGGTGGTGGCGGACGGCGGCCACCGTGCGGGCCCAGTAGTGCTCCGTGGCCGGCTGCGGCAGCTGGCGGATGCGACCCGCCGTGGCCCGCACGACGTGCGGGTGGGCGGTCAGGTAGGCCGAGCGCACCCGCCGGCGCACCGGTCCCGGTCGTACGTAGCGGATGGCCTCCCGCGCCCACACCGGCACCGATGCCGGCGCTGCGTCCATCGAGCCGACCGCGACCACCAGGGCAGCCAGCGCCGGGTCGGCCAGCGTCGTCCAGACCCGTGGGTCGGCGGTCAGGGCCCACCAGCCGTCGCGGCTGGTCCAGCCTGCCCGGGCGACGACGTCGGGGGCCAGCCCCGACAGCCGACCCGCCACGTTCGGCCACAGCAGGGGCTCGGTGAGCAGCTCCTGGCGTGCCGGTCCGTGGAACGACAGCGAGTCGCCGAGCACGAGCATCCGCCGCCGGAGGGCCACACCGGCGCTCATCCCGACGTCCCCGGCCGCAGCACCCGACGGCCGTCCGGCCAGGCGGCCAGCGCCAGCGTCGTGCCGGCCGCGGCGACCCAGCACAGCGCCGACAGGCCCCCGCGCGGCACCCGAGCCGCGCCGGCCCCGAGCGCGACCAGCGCCAGCGCACTGAGGTGGTCCCGGGCGGGGTGGTAGCCCGGCTCGCGCCGCGCCCCCTGCGCGGCGGTCAGCCAGAAGCCGGCGACGGAGACGACGATGCCGAGTCGGGCGGCGCGCACCGTGATGCCCGCCGCGGCTCCCGGCGACGACCTCACCGGGCCGTCAGCCCGAGTGCCTCAGCCTCCTCCCACAGCTCCTCCCGGACGTCGGGGTGCGCGCACTGCTCGATCAGCTGCTCGGCCTGCTCGGTCTGGCTGTTGCCCCAGATCTCGGCCACACCGTTCTCGGTGATGACGGCGCTGTGCTGGAACGAGGTCAACGGCTCGTCGATGAGCGGCACGATCGTCGAGACCTGTGCCTTGCGGTGCCAGGAGCGCAGCGCAATGATCGCCTGCCCTCCCGGCGAGTGCAGCGCGCCGACGATGAAGTCGGTCTGCCCGCCGAAGCCGGAGTAGATGCGGTTCTTGATCCGCGAGGCGTTGGCCTGGGCGAACAGGTCGACCTGGATGGCGGTGTTGACCGAGACCACCTGGGGGTTGCGGGCGATCGCCGCCGGGTCGTTGGTTCGTTCGGTGCGCAGCATTCGCACCCGGGGGTTGCGGTCGACCCATGCGTACAGCTCGGGCGAGCCGAACAGGAACGAGGCCACCAGCGGCCAGCTGGTGTCCAGCGCACCGGCGCGGTCCAAGGACAGGATGCCGTCGGAGAACATCTCCGACCACAGCCGCAGCCCGCGGCGGTCGGTCAGGGCATGCAGGGTCGCGTCGGGGACCGCCCCGATGCCCAGCTGCATCGCCGAGCCGTCCTTCACTCGCGCGGCCACCCGGTCGCCGATCGCGCGCGAGACGTCGTCGATCGGCACGGGCGGGGGCGAGTCCAGCGGCTCGTCCACCTCGACGAGGTAGTCCACGTCGGCCAGCGGCAGGACGGCGTCGCCGAAGGTGTACGGCATGCGCGCGTTGGCCTGGGCAACCACGGTCCCACCGGCCATCCGCACCGCCTCGATCGCGGCCGGCAGCACGTTGACCTCGATACCGAGCGAGACGGTGCCCTCGTGCGGGCGCGAGGTGTGCACGACGACGATGTCGGGCCGCAGCGTGGTGCGGTGCAGCAGCGGAGCGAGCGACAGCCGGCACGGGACGTAGCGCAGCCGCGGCGATCGCCGCATGCCCGCGCCGACGAACACCGTCTCCAGGGTGATGCCCTCACGGTCGGGGATGCTGCCGTGGGCGTTGAGCAGGCAGAGCCGGAAGGTCTCGAGCGAGGCGTCCATGACGGCGAGCACGGCGCGGGGGATGGCGAAGTTGCCGCTGACCACGACACGCGGGTCGGCGCCGCCGAGGCCGGGCAGGATCGAGCCGAGCTGGTCGAGGTCGACGACGCGCACGGGGACAGCGTGCCAGCCCGATGGACGCCCGTCAGGGGACCTTCGGCGTTGCCCTGGTCACCCCGCGCGTGCCAGCGTCGTCCGGGTGCGACGACCCCAGGTGCAGGTGGTGATGGGGGACCCGGACGACCAGCCGGGCGACCTCGTGGTGCTGCCGGGCCGCCGCACCCACGACCGTGACCCACGGACGGTGGTACTAGCGGCCCCCCGGTGGAAGCCGCCGTCGGGCGACCAACGCCGCCTCGCCGAGGTCTACCGCACCGCGGTGGCGCTGGCCAACGAGCGAGGGGCGCGCAGCCTGGTGCTGCCCGCCGCCCTGGTGCAGGGGATCTGGCCGATGGAGGATGTCACCCGGGTCGCGCTCACCGTGCTGATGTCGACGCCGAGCAGCGCCCACACGGTGACGATCGCGGTACCCACGCCAGCGATGCTGGAGCTGTGGGCGGAGGCCCTGATCCGCGAGCCGTAGCCAGGGCGGGCCGATGGTCCGTGGATGCGCCGGCGTCCCGGTGCTTGTCTCGCAGTGAGCCCATCGTCCTGGGCGATGTTGAGCCGTTCACGCTCCGGGTGACCGACGACGATGACCTGTGGGCTCAGGCGAGCATGACGGTCAAGGTCCGGTGACGACCTCACGCTCATGATCGCGAGGTAGACGGCGGGTAGCTGCAAGGTAGCGCAGCAGCGGTGCCTGAGATGCCGCCCCCGCTGTGCAGCGTGGGAGTTGGCGATCACGGCCGTGATCACGGGCGCCGCAGCGCCGACAGCCCGCCCGACGCCCACGGTCTGACCCGTCAACCGCACCCGTTCGTAGCGCGTCACAGCCGGTGCGCTGTCGGAGGTCTCTGGCGCCCTGAATCCCCCGACAGGGGATCAACCGACCGTCACCCAACCCAGCTCCTGCAGCACCAAGGTGGCGAAGGTGAAAAGGCGCGTCTGCACATCCGCGCCTCCCGAGTCCGCGTTGCAGTCGACCAAGACCAGGTACTGGTCTGCGGGCGGCACCCAGAATGCGTAGACCCCCCAGCCCTCGCTCTGGACCAGGACTGCGTCACCGAGCGCCGGATGACCGGACACGGTGGCGCCGGGGACGGGAACCCCGCCCCCGCTGTACTCGATGATCTCCTTCACCGGCCCAACGACTCCGGAACCGTCCGACACGCTGGCCGAGACCTCGCAGGAGTCGACGGACTCGTCACCCGAAGTCGGCGTCACCAGCCACCCGCACTCGTCGGGGCCGGTGTCCACGCTCGGACGAGCGGTGACCGTCACGTCCGTGCCGTAGGCAGTGGTGTAGAACCGACCGACGTCGTCCGGGGTGAGCCATTCACAGAGGTCGTCTTCGGCGAAGGTGAAGGCTTCGCCCGTCGCCTCACCGGGACCAGTCGCGGCCTGGCTGCTGGCTCCAGGTGGGCCGGTATCGGTCACCCCGCCCCCGTCGCTGCTGCAGGCTCCCAGCACCGCCAAAGACCCGCACGCAACCGCCACCATGATCTTGCCCAGTACTCGCCTCATGGTCCCCGCCTCCCTCCGACGACCCACCCCGAAGACGAGCGGATCCGCCGCCTCACGGGCCACCGATTTCATCGTGTGCCCGCCACCACCGGCAACAAGAGGCCAACGTCACCAGACCTGGCGAAGAGCCGCGGGAGCCTCGCTCGGCAGACCTGCCCACGCGGAGGCATGCTCGGAGGGTGCGCTGACCACCGCCCACCGCTGCAGCCCGGGCCCTGACCCGCTCGAGCTCTGTCATGACTGTCGGGGCGACCAGCCCGTCGGAGCACCGGATCAGCTGCGGGTGACGGCCCGAGGTGGGCCGGATCGGCGAGACCGCCGTGGCACCGCCACAACAGCCGGCGCACCAGCAGGGACTCCACAGCGCGATCGACCGTGCCGTCCAGCGCCGCACTCCCCCGCGAGTGCGCGGGCCGAGGATGGGCGGAAGCCGTAGACGAGTTGGCGATGACCCGGCCGGGCCGGTGGGTGGAGCTGAGGGGACTCGAACCCCTGACCCCCTCCATGCCATGGAGGTGCGCTACCAGCTGCGCTACAGCCCCGGTTCGTCGCACCAGCGACGTGCCCAGGAGTGTACCGGACGGTCGAGGTCAGCCCTCCTCGATCGTGACCGGCTCGGGCAGGGTTCGGGCGTTGTGCTCGACCAGGACCCAGGTGTCCCCCCCTGCGCCCGAGGTGCGCCGTTCGAGCAGCGTCCACGCGGTGTTGGAGATGACCCCCAGCGAGCCGAGCTGCTCCAGCGGCAGCCCGATGAGCCGTGCCACCGCCATCCGGGCCGCCCCACCGTGCGTGGCCAGCACCGCCAGGCCATCGTCGGGCAGGTCGTCGGCGGCCCGCAGCACGGCCCGCACCATCCGAGCCGCCACCTCGACCCGGGACTCCCCACCCTCGGCGCGCACGTGCGGGTCGCCGGCGGCCAGGGCGGCCCATTCGGTGGGGTAGCGGGCCCGGATCTCGTCCCCGGTCAGCCCCTGGAACACCCCTCCGTGGGTCTCCCGCAGGTCCGGGTCGAGGCGCACCGACAGCCCGGTGAGCTCGCTCAGGGCCTGCGCTGTGCGCCGGGCCCGCTGCAGGTCGGAGGAGACCAGAGCCGACGGCGCCAGCCGGGCGAGCACCTCGGCCGCGACCCGGGCCTGGGCCTCGCCCAGCTGGTCCAGGGCGACGTCGGTCTGCCCCTGGAAGCGGCCCTGCACGTTCCACGCGGTCTGGCCGTGCCGCCACAGCGCCACCCGGGTCAGCCGGGCGCGCGGAGTCACGCGTCGGTCCCGACCGGGGCCGGCTCGGGCAGTGGGATGGTCGGGCAGTCCTTCCACAGCCGTTCCAGGGAGTAGTAGGCGCGGTCCTCGGCGGCCATCACGTGCACGACGAGGTCGACATAGTCCAGCAGCACCCAGCGGCCCTCGCGCTCGCCCTCGCGGCGCACCGGACGGCCGGCGGGCTCGCGCAGCCGCTCCTCCACTGCGGCCACGATGGCGCGCACCTGGCGGTCGGTGTTGCCCGAGCACAGCAGGAAGACGTCGGCGATGCCGAGCTGCTCGGAGACGTCGAAGGCCACGATGTCGGCGGCCAGCTTGTCGGCCGCAGCCGCGGCGGCCAGGCCGGCGAGGCCGACGGTCTCAGGGGATGCCGTCACGCGGGAGGGTCCTCCTCGAGCGGGTCAGGGTCAGGGGCGGCGTACAGGTGGCGCTTGCTCACGTATTGGACGACCCCGTCGGGGACGAGGTACCAGATCGGCTCACCGGCAGCCACCCGCTGCCGGCACTCGGTGGAGGAGATGGCCAGCGCGGGCACCTCCACCAGGCTCACCCGGTCCGCCGGCAGCCCCTCCCGGGACAGCTCGTGGCCGGGGCGGGTGCAGCCCACGAAGTGGGCCAGCCGGAAGACTTCGTCGGCGTCGCGCCAGGTGAGGATCTTGGCCAGCGCGTCGGCGCCGGTGATGAAGTACAGGTCCCAGTCCGGCCCGCGGATGGCCCCGATGTCGCGCAGGGTGTCGGCGGTGAAGGTGGGGCCGGGCCGGTCGATGTCGGCCCGGGAGACCGAGAAGCGAGGGTTGGAGGCGGTCGCGATGACCGTCATGAGGTAGCGATCCTCGGCGTCGGAGACGGCGCGCTCCTGCTTCTGCCACGGCTGCCCGGTGGGCACGAACACGACCTCGTCGAGGTCGAACCACGACTGCACTTCGGAGGCGGCGACGAGGTGCCCGTGGTGGATGGGGTCGAACGTGCCCCCCATGACGCCCAGGCGGCGCCGTGTCACCGGCGAGCTCGACGAGTCGTCGCGGCGGGGCCTGCCACTAGCCGTGCGGCCGTCCCTTGCCGAGCACCAGAGTGACCACGAGCAGCGCCAGCAGCAGCCCGAGGGCGATGAGCCCGAAGGCCCACGGCGGCATCAGCAGGTCGATCACCGGTTCTTCGGACATCAGCACGGGTGGGTCCTCCTCGCAGCGTGGCCGGGCTCAGCCTAGCGACCCGCCGACGGTGGTGGGGGTGTGGCGGCTCACGTCCGCACGTGCCCGTCTCCGGTGATCACCCAGGTTGTGGACGTGAGCGCGGTCAGGCCCATCGGGCCCCGGGCGTGCAGCTTCTGGGTCGAGATGCCGATCTCGGCACCCAGGCCGAGCTGCTCCCCGTCGGTGAACCGGGTGGACGCGTTGACCATCACGGCCGCCGAGTCGACACCGGCGACGAAGCGGGCCGCGGCGCTGACCGAGTCGGTGACGATGGCCTCGGTGTGCCCGCTGGACCAGCGCCGGATGTGTGCGACGGCGTCCTCGAGGCAGTCCACCACCCCGGCGGCGAGGTCGAGCGAGTAGTACTCGGCCGCCCAGTCCTCGTCGGTGACCGGCACGGTCGGGATGCCGCTGCGCTCGCCCTCCGCGGTCACCCGCTCGTCGGCGTGCACGGTGACGCCGGCCTCCGCGAGCGCGTGCAGGGCCCGCGGCAGGAACTCCTCGGCCACCGCGTGGTGGACCAGGAGGGTCTCGGCCGCGTTGCACACGGTCGGCCGCTGCACCTTGGCGTTGAGCAGGATGCGCAGCGCCATGTCGAGGTCGGCGTGGGCGTCGACGTACACGTGCACGTTGCCGACGCCGGTCTCGATCACGGGGACGGTCGACTCCGCCACCACCGACGAGATGAGCGCCGCGCCGCCCCGCGGGATCAGCACGTCGACCAGGCCGCGGGCCCGCATGAGGTGCTTGACCGAGTCGTGGCTGGTGCCGGGGACGAGCTGGACGGCGTCGGCGGGCAGCCCCTGGGTGGTGATGGCCTCGCGCAGCACCTCGACCAGCACGGCGTTGGTCGCATACGCCGACGATGAGCCACGCAGCAGCACGGCGTTGCCCGACTTCAGGCACAGCCCGGCCGCGTCGACGGTGACGTTGGGCCGGGCCTCGTAGATCATCCCGACGACGCCGAGAGGCACCCGCACCTGGCTGATCCGCAGCCCGTTCGGCAGGGTGGAGCCGGTCACCACCTCGCCCACCGGGTCGGGCAGCGCTGCCACCTGCCGCAGCCCGGAGGCGATGCCCGCCACCCGGTCGGCGGTCAGGGTGAGCCGGTCGACCAGGCCGGCAGGCGTCCCCGCGGCCCGAGCCCGGTCGAGGTCCTCGGCGTTGACCGCGACGACCCGGTCGGTGGCGGCCTCGAGGGCGTCGGCCATGACGAGCAAGGCGGCATCCTTGACCTGCCGGGTCTGCGGGGCCAGGACGGCTGCCGCCCCGCGGGCGCGGTGGGCGGCGGCGAGCACGTCGGCCTCGGAGCCGACGGCCGCCCTGGTGGCGTCAGCGTGCTGCGTCATGGGGCAAGGGTAGGCGGCCGAACAGCACCAGGTCATCCGCGTGCACCACCTCGCGCTCGTACTCCGGGCCGAGCTCGCGGGCCAGGTCGCGGGTGCTGCGTCCGAGCAGCGCGGGCAGCTCGTGGCTGGAGTAGTTGACCAGGCCGCGGGCGACGACGGCGCCGTCCGGCCCGACGAGGTCCACCGGGTCGCCGGCGGCGAAGGAGCCCTCGACCGCGGTGACCCCGGCCGGCAGCAGCGACGTGCGCCGCTCCACCAGGGCACGCACCGCCCCGTCGTCCAGCCGCAGCCGACCGTGGGCACGGGTGGCGTGCTCGAGCCACAGCAGCCGGGTGGCCCGGCGGCGCCGGCGCGGTCGGAACCAGGTCCCGACCTGCTCCCCCGCGAGGGCGGCAGCAGCGTCGCCGGCGGCGGCGAGCACCACGCCGACACCGGACTCGGTGGCGATGCCGGCCGCCTCGAGCTTGGTGGCCATCCCGCCGCTGCCGACCCCGGCCGTCCCCACCCCGTGCAGGGCCAGGTGCCGGACGGCGTCCAGGTCGGGCACGTCGGTGACCAGCGTCGCCCCGCCGGTGGTGGGGTCGCCGTCGTAGAGCCCGCCCGCGTCGGAGAGCAGCACGAGGACGTCGGCGTGCACCAGCTGCGCGACGAGGGCGGCCAGCCGGTCGTTGTCGCCGAAGCGGATCTCGTGGGTGGCCACGGCGTCGTTCTCGTTGACGACCGGGACCACCCCCATCTCGAGCAGCCGGGCGAACGTGCGGTAGGCGTTGCGGTAGTGGGTGCGCCGGGTGACGTCGTCGACGGTGAGCAGCACCTGGCCGACGGTGAACCCGTATCGGGCGAAGGAATCGGTGTAGCGGGCCAGCAGCAGCCCCTGCCCGACGCTGGCCGCGGCCTGCTGGGTGGCCAGGTCACGGGGACGGCGCGGCAGCCGAAGCGGCGCAAGTCCGGCCGCGATGGCCCCCGAGGACACGAGCACCACCTCGACGCCGCGCCGGCGGGCCCCGACGAGGGCCTCCGCCAGCGCGTCGAGCGCTGCTGGGTCGAGCCCGCCGGAGACGCTGGCGAGCGAGGACGAGCCGACCTTCACCACCACCCGGCGGGCGTGCCGCAGCGCCACGGCCCGGTCCGCGGGCGGGGCGGCAGCAGCGTTCATCGCCCCTCCAACCGGGGGTCGCTGCCGCGGGGCCCGAGCCGCTCGGCCCCGGTGCTCAGGTAGGGCTCCCAGTCGAAGACCACCGCGTCGTCATCGGTTCCGATGACCACCGTGTCGCCGGCCTGCGCCCCGGCCTCGTGCAGAGCGGTCTCGACGCCGAGCCGGTTGAGCCGGTCGGCCAGGTAGCCGACCGCCTCGTCGTTGGAGAAGTCGGTTTGGCGCACCCACCGCTCGGGCCGGACGCCGCGCACGCGGTAGGCGACCCCGTCGGCGGTGCGCTCGCTGGTGAGGGTGAAGCCCGTGTCGTCCACTGGCTGCGGGCGCAGCACGATCCGGGTGGGGGTGGCCGGCGGGGCCGCGGCTCGGGCCTGCTGCACGACGGCGGCCAGGGCGAAGGTGAGGGCACGCAGCCCCTGCCCGGTCGCCGCGGACACGAGGTGGACGGGCCAGCCACGCTGCTGCAGGTCGGGTCGGACGAGCTCGGCGAGGTCGTGCGCCTCCGGCACGTCCACCTTGTTGAGGGCGACGAGCCGGGGGCGGCCCTCGAGCCCGCCGTAGGCGGTGAGCTCGGCCTCGATCACCTCGATGTCCGACAGCGGGTCGCGGCCCGGCTCGGCGGTGGCGCAGTCGACCACGTGCACGAGAACCGAGCACCGCTCGACGTGCCGGAGGAACTCGTGGCCGAGCCCGCGGCCCTCGCTGGCGCCCTCGATCAGGCCGGGGACGTCGGCCACCGTGAAGCGCACGTCGCCGGCCTCGACCACGCCGAGGTTGGGCACGAGCGTGGTGAACGGGTAGTCGGCGATCTTGGGCCGGGCCGCCGAGACCGCCGCGACCAGGCTGGACTTGCCGGCGCTGGGGAAGCCGACCAGCGCGACGTCGGCGACCGACCTGAGCTCGAGGACCACGTCGCGGGCCTCGCCGGGCTCGCCCAGCAGGGCGAAGCCGGGCGCTTTGCGACGGGGTGAGGCCAGCGCGGCGTTGCCCAGCCCGCCGCGGCCGCCCTGGGCGAGCACGTAGCGGGTGCCGGCTGCGACCAGGTCGACGAGCACCGTGCCGTCGGAGGTCCTCACCACGGTCCCGTCGGGCACGGGCAGCACGACGTCCTCGCCGTCCGCGCCGTGCCGGTTGTCACCCTGGCCGGGACGGCCGGACGTGGCGCGCCGGTGCGGGCGGCGCTGGTAGTCCAGCAGCGTGGTCGTGCTGGGGTCGACGACGAGCACGACGTCGCCGCCACGGCCACCGTTGCCTCCGTCGGGACCGCCGAGGGGCTTGAACTTCTCGCGTCGGACCGAGGCGCAGCCGTCGCCGCCGTTACCGGCGGTGGCGTGCAGGACGGCTCGGTCGACGAACGTGGGGACGGCCACGGGCCGAACGGGGGTCGAGCCGGGCTACTCCCCGGCGGCGGCCGGGACGACCTCGACGACGCGCCGGCCGCGCCGGCGACCGAACCTCACCTCTCCGGCCGCGAGGGCGAACAGGGTGTCGTCGTTGCCTCGGCCGACGTTCGGGCCGGGGTGGAAGTGCGTGCCGCGCTGCCGCACGAGGATCTCCCCGGCGTTGACGACCTGGCCGCCGAACCGCTTGACGCCGAGGCGCTGGGCATTGGAGTCCCGCCCGTTCTTGCTGGACGAGGCGCCCTTCTTGTGTGCCATCTCGCGCTCCCTACGCGTCGATCCCGAGAACCTTGACCCGGGTGTAGCGCTGGCGATGGCCCTGCCTGCGCTTGTACCCGGACTTGTTCTTGAAGTGCTGGATGCGGATCTTGGGGCCCTTGACCTGGCCGAGCACCTCGGCGGTCACGGTCACGCCCGCGAGGGCGTCCGCATCGGAGGTGACGGCGTCGCCGTTGACGACCAGGACAGCCGGCAGCTGCACGGTGGAGCCCGTCTCGGCCGCGCCGTCGATCTCGATGACGTCGCCGACCTCGACCTTGGCCTGACCTCGGCCGTTGCGCACGATCGCGTACACCGCTCACTCACTCCCTGTTGCTGCTCGGCTGCGGACGGCTCCGGGCGACAAGGGACCGGGCCGGTTTCCGCGGGCGGCGCGGGCACTGCAGCGGTGCCTCGACCGGCCTGCCATGGTACGGACCCGCTGGCAGGGGGGTCAAACCGACCACGACCGAGCCACCGGCGTTGTGTCTCCCGTCGACGGGAGACCCGCCGCCGTGTGCCGTGATCGTTGGAAACCCGCCGCCGTGTGCCGTGATCGTTGGAAACCTGCCGCCCTGCGACGTGATCGTTGGAAACCTGCCGCCCTGCGACGTGATCGTTGGAGACCTGCGACCAACGGCAGCCGTCGTTGGAAGGCTGTGGACGTGGTTTTCGCCGTCGTTGGAAGGTTGTGGCTGCCATAGCCGCCACAACCTTCCAACGACGCAGAGCCCCCCCG